>Ga0315298_1000409_pt1 | contig 82295 bp, 66 predicted proteins | sample WHS_1_MG_FD_203077 | JGI IMG/M metagenome (GOLD analysis project Ga0315298, IMG submission 203077) | Extremophilic microbial mat communities from Washburn Hot Springs, YNP, Wyoming, USA - WHS_1_MG | ecosystem: Environmental > Aquatic > Thermal springs > Hot (42-90C) | place: USA: Wyoming... | reverse complement strand
GGGCGGAATCGCCACCCCTGCCTGGCAAGGGCGCTTCATCCCGGGACCTTAACCTCTACCGGCAGATCGTCGAGACGGCGGCCGAAGGAATCATGATCACGGCGCCAGATGCGACCATCCTGTTCGCCAATCAGGCGCTGGGCGAGATGCTCGGCTTGAACGTGCCCGCATTATGGGGCCGATCACTGAGCGAATTCCTGGATGAGCAGGGTTGGCGGGAGGTCCAAGCACGCATTGCCCGCCGTAAGGCCGGCCATCGGGGCATAGATCGTTTTGAGTTGCGCATCCGGCGCGCCGACGGCCAGACTGCCTGGATGTACGCCTCCACTTCGGCCTTGACCGATGAGAACGGGCAGTACAAGGGAACCCTGGCTATGCTCTCTGACGTCACTCCGTTGAAGCAGGCCGAGGAACAGCTGCGCCTCAAACATCAACAACTCGAGCAAGCCAAGCAGGCCGCCGAAGCTGCGGCCAGCGCCAAGAGCCGTTTTCTGGCCACGGCGAGCCACGAAATTCGGACCCCCATGAACGGGGTGGTGGGCATGGCTAACCTGCTGCTTGAAACTGCTCTGAGCCCCGAGCAGCGCGAGATGGTCGAGACGATTCGGAATTCGGCCGAGGCTCTGCTCCGCGTCATTAACGACCTGCTGGACGTGGCCAGGATGGAGGCGGGCAAGCTTTCGATCAAGCTGGCGCCCTTTGATCTGCGCGCCGTTATCACGCAGGTAGCCACTCTGCTGAGGCCGGTGGCCGAGAGCAAGGGGCTCGGGATTCAAGTAGACTACCCGGCTCTGGCGCCTGCTCGCTTTGTCGGCGACGCGGATCGCATCCGGCAGGTACTGCTAAATCTTGTGGGCAACGCCATCAAGTTCACCTGGGCGGGCGAGGTTAGACTCTCGGTGAGATGCTCGGAACCGGCGGGCGGGCAAGCAACGGTGCGCGTCTTGGTCCAGGACACCGGTATCGGAATCCCGCAAGAAAAACAGGCGTTGCTGTTTCAACGTTTCGCCCAGCTCCATGCCGAGGGGGCGGCGCCTGCCGGGACCGGCCTGGGTTTGGCAATTAGCAAGGAAATCGTAGAGCTAATGGGGGGCCGTATTGGTTTTGAAAGCCGCCCAGGCCAGGGATCCACCTTCTGGTTCGAGTTGAGGCTGGCGGCAGCCGACGAACCAGCCCGGCAGGCGGGTGCGGACCTGGAAAGCCAACCAGTATTCTCAAGCCAGCTTGCCAATGCCAAGCCCCGCATTCTGGTGGCTGATGACGACCCTATCAACCAGCGCGTGGTGCAAAAGCTGCTCGAGCGCGTGCATTGTGAGGCGGATGTCGTGGCCAATGGGCTGGAGCTTCTGGCCAGGCTCGACGAGCAGCGCTACGATTTGATCCTGCTGGACTGCCAAATGCCCCTGATGGACGGCTTTACCGTCGCCCGACACATTCGCCAGCGTGAATCCGCGTCTGCTCAGCGCACGCCCATAATTGCGCTGACGGCCTCGGCGCTGGAAGATGATCGCGAGCGAGCCGTCGAGGCCGGCATGGACGATTGGCTGGTCAAGCCGATCCAGTTACAAGACCTGCGCCACGCCATCGAAAGATGGTGCAAGCGCCCGCCGGCGGCAGGGACGCCCACTATGCTTAAATAGCTTGTTTAGACTGCCCGCTAAGGATGGCTGCCCGGGCCGGAAGTTCGGTCCGTGGCGCCAGATCAACTTCGAGCAGCAAGGAGAGTGCCGGAAGTGTTTGTATCTTTTTACGGTCACGTAAGGCAATATCACAACATCCAGGCCGAGATTGACGCCAATATCAAGCAGGTGCTCGAAAGCGGCGAGTATGTGATGGGGCCTATGCTCAAACGCTTCGAGGCCGAGCTGGCTGCGTATTGCGGCCTGAAGCACGCCATCGGGGTCAACAGCGGTACCGACGCCATCTGGCTGGCCCTCATGGCGCTGGGCATCGGCCCCGGTGACGAATGCATCACCACGCCCAACACCTTCTTTGCCACCGCCGAAGCAATCTGGATTGCCGGCGCCACTGTTGTCTTTGTGGATTGCGATCCGCTCACCAAGTGCATTGATCCGGAAAAAATCGAAGCTGCCATCACCGAGCGGACCAAGGCCATCGTCCCCGTTCACCTTTACGGCCAGTGCGCGGACATGAAGGCCATCCGCAAGATCGCCGATCGCTACGGCTTGCTGGTGGTTGAAGACAACGCTCAGGCCATGGGCGCTCACGGTGACGGATTCCGCATCGGCGAGTTGAGCGACGCCGTAGCCACCAGTTTCATCATTCAGAAGAACCTGGGTACCTTCGGGGACGGCGGGGCCGTGATCACCAACAGCGACCAGGTCAACCGGATGGTGCGCAAGCTGCGCAATCACGGCTCCGAGAAGCGCTCCTACCATAGCATGGGTTACAACAGCCGTCTGGACGATCTGCACGCCGGCGTGCTCAGCGCCAAGCTCAAGCATCTGGATCGCTGGAACGACGAGCGGCGCAAGTGGGCGGCGCGCTATTCGGCGGGATTGGCCGCGGCGCGCAACCTCACGCTGCCCTTCGAGCGACCGGGCTACCGGCACGTCTACCACCTTTACGTCATAGAGACGCGGCTGCCTGAACAGCGGGATCCCCTGTTGAAGTACCTCAACGACAACGGCATTGACGCCAAGTGCCACTATCCCATCGCCATCCATCAACAGCAAGGCTATCCGTGGGGCAAGCCGGCGCGCATTGCGGGCTCGATCGCAAACGCCGAGCGAAATGCCGCCTGCTGCATCTCGCTCCCCATGTATCCAGAGCTGACCGAGGAAGAAGTGGATTACGTTATCGCCAAAGTGCTGGAGTGGGACCGGGCTCAGGCTTAGGAGGCCGACTATGAGATATCGCGTGCTGGTGGTGGGCCTGGGCAAGCGAGGCATGCATCATGCCGCCGCGTTCCATGCCAACCCTCGCTTTGAGCTGGTGGGGGTGTGCGACATAGACCGCGCTCGTGCGGAAGCGGCTGCGGCGCGGTACGGCCATCCCGAAGTGGGCACGGACGCGGCCGAGATGGCCCGCCGGCTGCGGCCGGATGTCTTCTGCTTCTGCACGCTGCCCGATTTGCGCCTGCCCATGATCAGGGCCGGAATCCAGGGCGGCGCCCGGCTAATCGCTTTTGAAAAGCCGATCGCACTCAGCAGCGCAGAAGGCCGCCGGATACAGGCTGAGCTGGCAGCGGCGGGTGTCAAAGCCGTGGTCAGCCACCAGCATCGCTACGGCGCCCACTATCGCAAGGTGCGTGAGATTATCGCCAGCGGCGCGCTGGGCCGCATACACACCGTTTACGGCACGGCTACCGGCTGGCTGATGCACATGGCCAGCCATTTGATTGACTACATGCGCTGGTACAACGACGATGCCGAGGCGGAGTGGGTGATGGCCCAGGCGGCCGGGCGCGCCAAGCTCGCTGACAACCATCCTTCACCCGATTACCTGGCAGGGGTGATTCACTTCGCCAACGGCGTGCACGGCTGGATCGAGTGCGGCGCCGGCGCTCCCGACGTGCCCGAGGTGGATTACTGGTGGCGCAAGGCGCGCATCGGAGCGCAGGGAAGCGAAGGTTTCGCCGAAGTGCTTACCGGCGGGGGCTGGCGTGCAGTGACCCGCAACGGAGCGCAAGCCGGACCGGGCGGCATGAATTACGAGCTCGACATGCCGCCTTACGTCCAAGACATAGCCGATTGGCTGGATGACGACGCCAAGCCCCACCCTTGCCGTTTTGAAAGCGCTTACAAGGGCCACGAGATACTCATGGCGGTTTGCCGCTCGGCGGCCTTGGGAGGCCAGATCGCGCTGCCACTCGAAGACGACCTGGACGAAATCCACCTGTTGCGCGAGCGGCTCTCTCCTGCGCGGGCGCTTTTCTCGATGCCCGCCAACGCGCAGTACTACGGCTAAATCGTCATAGCCAAGAAGCCGCCATCCACGCGCAAAATCGAGCCGGTCACAAAAGAGGAAGCACGATCCGAAGCCAGGTAAATGGCGGCCGCGACCAGTTCTTCCGGCTCGCCGAAGCGGGCCATGGGCGTGTGGGACATGATTTTTTCTATGCGATCCGGGGTCAGCACGCGACGGTTCTGCTCGGCAGGGAAAAATCCCGGTTGAATAGCATTGACCCGAACCTTGTAGGGGGCCCACTCGCGCGCCAGGAACTGGGTGATTTGGTTGACGCCCGCCTTGGTGATGCTATAGGTAAATACGCGCGAAAGCGGCGGGCCGGCTGAGACCGACGAGATGTTGATGATCGAGCCACCGCGTCCGGCTTCGATCATAGCCTTGCCAAAAACCTGGCAGGCCAGAAAGACGCTCTTAAGATTCACGTCCAGTATGCGATACCACTCTTCCTCGGTGATCTCGAAGAAAGGCGTGGGTGAATTGATGCCGGCTGCGTTCACCAATACGTCTACTTGAGCGAAATTCTCCAGGGTAACGGCCAGCGCTCTTTCAAGGTCTGCGCGTTTGGTAGCGTCAGTCTGCACAGCCACTGCGCGCCCGCCTTCCTCCCGGATAGCTCTGGCCCGAGCCTCGGCGGCTTCGCCGTTGTAGTCGGAGACGACCACGGCCGCACCCGCGCGCGCAAAGCCCATGGACATGGCGCCAGCCAGCACACCGCCGCCGCCGATCACAACCGCGACTTTACCCGACAAAGAGAACAAGTCCTCATTTACCACGGCCTGTGACACCCCCAAAAGCCTTTGTACCACAGGCTAGCGGCGCCCATTCAGGTAACTGGCTGAAAGATCTCCTCCCTCGCCCGGTCCTCCTCAACCTCCTGTGCGGAAACCGGCAAACGATGATATGAGTTGGTCAGCCAGCGTTTCAGGCGCGCTGCGTCGCCGGGGCTCCCGGAGGAGGCTGATTGGCCGCCAGGAATTGCTTGAAAAGCCAGCACGCCGTCCGGACCGACCTCGCCTACGAAGCGACGCGAAGGACCGCCCCCAAACATGAAGGCGGAGGCGGAAGCGGCCCTTGCCCCGTGCCCGGAAGCATCAACCACCTGAAAACCACCGGCCCGCGCCAAGCCGGGCAACGCCGGCCCCAAGTGGGGTAAGCCGGCCGCCGGCGGGACACTGAAATCTCCGCCCAGCGCGTGACGGAACACCACCCTGTGCAGCTTGCCCCAGCGATAAGCGTCCTGGCTGCGCGAGTGTGCAAAAGCCGGCGCGAACGCGTCGCCCGCGAGTAAATCCAGGGCCGCACGTAGAGCACGCAGGATCAACAGATCACGCGCGGCTTCCTCGCTGGCGACCTCTGGCGCCGCAAAGAAGTTCACTCCGGATGAACCCCGGCCGCGGAGAGAATCGAAGTTCTCCAGCAAACGGCGCAAAGCGGCTAAGGTCTGATCGTCGGGAGGACGCAACTCGCGCAAGCCCAAACGGTCCAGCGCACCATCAATTGTGAGGCGGATGAACTGGCTTCGCCAAACGCTGTAAAGGGTGGCGGCGATACTGGCCTGAACTTCCTGGTGGGAAGGCTCGGGCAGATTGTCCGCATCATCGCCCGGATCGTAGCCTTCGCGGATGCCGGTAGGGGTGGCAAAATCCCAGACCCGCAAGCGCGCCACGGCTTCCGCTACATCGCGGTCCCGTCCCAAGGCCGCCAGTGGCGCAGGCGCGCCCTCGCGGCGGGCGTGTTCGAAAGCGGCCGCGATGTATGGCACGAAGAATTCTGCATCCAGCATTTGATTGTTAGCCTGCATGCTGGCCAGCGTGCTCAGGCTGATACGCTCGCCGCGGCGCACCATGTCGCGAATCAAGCCCACGATACGGCCCACGCGGAAGCCGCCGTCGTAGCCGGGGTTCAGATAATAGACGCCCCCGGTGCTCCGGCGCCATCCGAGCGGGTTGTTGCCCAGCGTCACACCCACCGGGTCATTGTTAGCGTTAGCCAGGAAGCCTTCGGGCGGGTTATAGACGTGGGGCATCTCGCTGCGAGGCAAAATCTCATAGGGCAAAGCCTGGCCGGGCTGCGGATTGCGCAACGGCAACCATTCATGCCGGCGGGCGTGCGTGCCGTCGCGGATCATATAGGGTGGGGCTGCGTCGGGGGCGCCCAGGGTTTCCAAATCCTCCCGCAACGGCAGTTCGCCGCTGGTGAAGTAGGCGATGTTTCCGTCCGCGTCCGCGCAAGCCCAGTTCTGCGAGCCGAAACTAAACCACTGCAAAGCCTGCCCGAACTCGACTACGTTGCTTGCCCGCGCGAATTCCAAAAACGTTCGCGGTTCGCGGGTGGGTCCCCAACCGGCGTACTGCACACTCAGCGCGGTAACGGACAGTCCACGCACGTCCACAGAGATGATAGGGCCATGATTGCGCCGGGGCACGATGAAGGTCAAGCCCCCTTCAAAAGGCCCCACGGTCGCCTCCACGATGTCATCAGCCCGGCCATTGCCAGGACGATTAACGCGGAAGCGTTGCGGTATCACCACCAGGGGCTCGACTTGGTTTTCGAAGACGGTGCCGCGCGGAACCAGCGCGGGCAGCTCGATTACCAGGCGCTCCTGATAGACGTCGGTAACGTCCATCGGGTTCATGGTCGCGCCCCAGCACAACCGCTGGTTGCAGCCCAAAATGACGCCGGGTACGCCCGGCAAGGTCACGCCTGCCACATTCATGGGACCGCGCGCGGGATCGGCCGCCACAATCAGATGAGCCTCGTACCAAATGGGGGGCGTGCTCAGAGTGAGGTGAGGGTCGCTGGCAAGCATCGCAAAGCCGCTGGTGGTCAGGCGACCGCTCACCACCCACCAGTTGCTAGCCGCACGCGCGCCCAGCGTGCCTTCGAAAAGCGGTGCTCGTTCGGCCTGCTCCAAGTAGCGCCGACCCAGCTCCAGCGTTTCCGGCCGCAAGTACTCGGCCAGGCGCCACGGACTGGCACGAGCTGTCTGTAGCGGGGGCTTGCGAAGCGTGGGCCGGGCCGGCCAGAAACCCGGAATGGATACGGTGCGGTCGAAGGGTTCGGCACGCATCAGATCCTCGTTGAACAAAACAGAACCGTCGAAACCGAAGCGTTGCCCGGCTTGCTGCGCGGCGGCCAAGCCGAGCGTGAGCGCAATGTCCTGTTCGGCGTCGAAGGAAAGCTGGAAGGCCAGGCCCTTGGCGATGGTTAGGCTGTCCACGGGCGTCCAGTCCGGCACCGAGGCGCGCGTCAGCTCCAGCCTCACGTACTCAGGCGGCCAGGGGTTGCCGGTCTGGCGCAACCACGCATTGACGCCCCACGCGTAAGCTTCCAGCAGCGCCTGTACCTGAGCGTCGTGGGCCTCCCAGGAAGCCTCCGCGGCCCGGCGCAGGCCAAGCGTACGAGCGCGGATGTCGGCTTCCAGCGCCGATGAGCCTAGCAGTTCGGCCGAGGTGCCCGAAGCCTGGCGGCGCAACAAGTCCATTTGGAAAAAGCGGTCCCGGGCGTGCAAGTAGCCCAGCACCGCCATGGCGTCAGCGTCGCTTTGAGCGAATATGTGAGGCACCGAGTTTGAATCCCACACCACCCGCACGGGGGCCCGTAGCCCGGGCACCTCGACCGCTGTCAACAAACTCAGGCTGCCCAGCAAACATGCGAGTAACCCGGCACGCATGCAACCTCCCTCTCTCACCCGTAACCTTCCGACACATCAACTCATTATGGATGCGGCCCGTGGTAGATTGCATTGAGGTATGCGCCGGAGAGATTTTCTTGCCGCAGTTGCCGGGGCCCGGCTGCTGGCCGCCGCACCCGCCCGCTGGAATCTGATTCTGATCGTTAGCGACGATCTGGGATGGACGGATCTGGCCTGCTACGGAAGCCAATTTTATGAGACGCCGAACCTGGATCGGCTGGCCCGCGAGGGGATGCGCTTTACCAACGCCTACGCCGCTTGTCCGGTGTGCTCGCCCACGCGGGCCGCCCTGATGACGGGCAAGTATCCGGCTCGCCTGGGGCTGACTGACTGGATCCCCGGACGCAAGCAGTGGCCCACGGCTCGCTTGCTGACACCGCCGTTCCAGCAGCAACTGCCCTTGCAGGAGGTCACAATCGCCGAGGCCCTCAAGCCCGCTGGTTACACCAGCGCCAGCATAGGCAAATGGCACCTGGGAGGCCCCGAGTTCTGGCCCGAAAAGCAAGGCTTCGACCTTAACGTTGCCGGGACCGAGCGCGGCAGTCCCAAGTCCTACTTCGGCCCCTTTGACTTGCCCAACCTCAGTGGCGGATCACCGGAGGATTATCTCACCGACCGGCTGACTGATGAGGCTATCCGTTTCATCGAGGCCAACCGCAGCCGGCCATTCTTCCTCTACTTGCCTCACTTTGCCGTCCACATTCCCTTGCAAGCAAAACCGGCCGCGATCGAGAAGTATCGGGCCAAGGTGCGGCCTGAAGCTGCGCAGCGCGATCCGGTCTACGCCGCCATGATCGAGAGCATGGATGAAGGCGTGGGACGCTTGATGAAGCGCTTGGAAGAGCTGGGCCTGGCGGAACGCACGGTGGTGATCTTCACCTCCGATAACGGCGGGCTCATCTTCGAGGGCTCGCGCAAGGTTCCCGTGACTTCCAACCATCCGTTGCGAGCAGGCAAGGGGCACTTGTACGAGGGCGGCATACGCGTGCCGCTGATTGTGCGCTGGCCGGGAGTAACGCCGGCGGGCAGCATTTGCGACTATCCGGTTTCGAGCCAGGACATTTTCCCCACTCTGGCGGAGATGGCGGGCGTCAAGACGGGCAAAGTTGACGGGCTCAGCCTGTGTCCACTGCTGCGGCAGCGAGGCAAGCTGCGCCGGGAGGCCCTTTACTGGCACTATCCGCATTACAGCAACCAGGGTGGGGTGCCGGGCGGCGCGGTGCGAGCAGGGGATTGGAAGCTGATTGAATTTTACGAAGACGGACGACTGGAGCTTTACAACTTGCGGGAGGATGTGGCAGAGAAGCGCAACCTTGTGCGCAAGTTCCCGCAGAAGGCGGCTGAGCTGCACGCTATGCTGCGCCGCTGGCGGCAGCAGGTGGGGGCTCGCATGCCGCAGAAAAACCCGAATTACGATCCCGCCAAAGCCGATCAGGGATTGACGGGCGCCGAACCGCCCACGCCTCCTGTTCAATAGCGGCGTGCGCTTGTGCTCAACGCAACAACAAGACCGCCATGCGGCCGTCGGTTAAGAGTTTGTCGCCGGTGGCGTTCACGCTCTGGCGAGGCACCTCGGGGCGCTCCACCAGGGCGAGCGCAGCCACGTGCCCGCTGAAGACGAGATCGTTAACGACCTTGGCGCGCTCGCTGTCTATTTCCGAATCAATTTTGTGAATAAATGTGCGGTTTTCGGGCGAAAACTCGATCCCGATGTCGTGCGTGGCTGCGCACACCCACACCGGCCGGCCTTGAAACGTGTCCGGGCGCTTCCAGATGCGCAGATGGTGGCGCTTGGCGAACGTGTTGAGCTGCTTTTGGAAAACCAGATCCGGCGGTTTGCCCTCCAACAACAGCACCGACATGGGCGCCTCCTTGTAGCCGCGCGCTTCCGCCACCGCACGCACCGTCTCCAAGCCCGAGGCCGCATCTAGCGCCGCCGCCGTTGACCACCCGGCCGCGCGGAAAGCAGCCGCCAGTTGCTCTTCGGTACCCAGAAACATCAAGTTAGTAAGATCGGACGGTTTGGGCGTTTTGGCCGCCGTGGTTTGGAAAGGCTGGCTGTTGACCAGCTTGTAAAGGTCCTCCTCGGGTTCAATCGGGGCGGGCAGGTTGGAGACCGCCGGGAGGTCCTTCAGATTCAACTCGAAGTTCCGCTTCAGCACCAGCACCATCTCGGTTCCCGGCTGGTAAGCGATCTCAGGATCCGGTTCCTTGAAGACAGCGCTCTTGATCGTGCTCAGAAAGCCGCCCAGCCGCCCGGATCGCTGCGAGACTCGCTCCACCGCCTGGTCAAGCTTTGCGGCCGGGGTCTCCGAAGCCAGAATGCCCACGATTACCCCTTCCTGATCCACGCTCTCGCGCGCGTTGTCCACCAGCAGCAAGCGCGCGGGCAGCTCAAGCGCCTTCTCGCCCAGCACAAGGCTCCATCCCTCCAGCTTCAAGCTGGCGCGTTTGTCGGGACCGGCCGCGCTGGCCGCCGAAACTCGAGCGCGTAGCTTCAGCCCCGCCGGCAACACGACCTGGTCGCCGGCTAGCACGGGCCGGATCAACACAGCTTCCACCACGTCGCCCGCGCGGGCCGTATTGCTAGCCACCGCGGTGACGAGCCGCACCTCCAGCTCGCTGCCTGCCGCCAGCACCTCACCGCGCAAGCACCCGGTTCCGGCCGCCAGGCAAACCCCAAAACACCAAATGGCCCGCCAGCTCATGTGTACTTCCGCCTCCATTCCTCCAGTTGCTTGGTCAGTGCTTGTCTCACGCTCACGAATTCGGGGTTGTCGTACTGGTTGACACGCTCACGCGGATCGTTGCGCAAATCGTAAAGCTCTCCCGGCCCCTGCCCCTGATCGCGCAAGATGAGCTTATAACGGGTGTCGCGGGCCATCTCGGTGTTGCGAAAGTGCCCGAAGACCAGATTCCGCCAGGGTTGTTTGAGATCCCGCAAGTGACCGGAGGCAAGCGCCCAATAACTGCGCCCGCACAAATTGCGATCCGCGGGAGGGGCAACCCCCACTACCTCGCAAATGGTAGGCAGAAAATCATAGAAGCTGACCAGCTCCGGCCGCGCCGCCATGGGAGGAACCTTGCCTGGCCAGTTCCAGATCATGGGCACTGCCATCACCTCTTCGTACATATTGATCGGATTGGAAGCCAAACCTTTGCTCCAAAGGCCGTGGCGTCCCAACAGGAAACCGTTGTCGGCGGTAAACACCACCAGGGTCTGATCACGCAGACCCTGTTTTTCCAGGCTGGCGAGCAGCGGCGGGATCTGCTCGTCCAGCGCCGTCACCGCCGCAGCGCATCGGCGTATGTTGGCCACCATGTCTTTAAGGTATTCCTTCTCACGCAAGGCGTTGGCGGCCGCAGGCTCCCAGCCAATGCTTTCAAAAGACGCGTCGCGGTAAAGCTCGTAATACTTGGCAGGATGGCCATCGTAGGGCGTGTGCGGATTCAAGTGGGCCACGACCAAAAAAAATGGCTGTCCCGGCCGTTGCTGCTCGATAAACTCGCATGCTCTGCGGGTGATCAATTCGGCAAGATATCCTTTCTCGCGGATGGTACGGCCGTTCAAGCTCATAACGGGGTCTTGATAACGGCGTTCACCGGGCACCAGTATGTAAGTGAAGCTGTAGCCATGCCCGGGATTCTCGTCGCTTCCCATGTGCCATTTCCCTAAATAGGCACAGCGATAGCCGCGGCCGGCCAGTATGTCGGAAAGCATAATCTCTTTTGCAAATGAGGGTGGCGGCTCTTTCTGTCCCTGGGGAGGATCCTGGATGGGCTTATCGGTAAGAAAGCAGTGTATGCCGTGCTGCCGGGGAACACGCCCGGTAAACAAAGTCGCGCGACTGGCTGAGCAAATCGGCGTGCAAACGAAATGATGCACGAAACGGGTGCCGGCGCGAGCCAGCAAATCAATGTTTGGCGTGCGTATCTCTTTGTTTCCGTAACAGCCGAGCATCCAGGCGCCCAGATCGTCGGCCAGAATCAAAACGATGTTGGGCGGCGCAGGCAGTGAGCGGCGGCGCTGGAGGCTGGCCGGAACCCCGGCAGCGGCTGCTAACAGGCTTCGTCGGCTCAACATCTTGGAGCGGACTCCCATGGTCGAATGTAGCACGCTGGGCCGTCCGCCTTGCATGTGTAGCGGTCAGAAAACGCCGCGGCGAGTACTCCGAGCTGGTCCGGGAGCCGGCCTCGCTACAGCAGATCGAGCGGGCGGCCCTTTAAGATTCCGCTGAGCATGCGCCAGCGCGCCGGATCCTGGGCGAGCTGGTAATCCTCCGCAGTGAAAATCGCTTGCTGAATTTGCTCGTATGGCAGCCCCCGGTCGTCGAAACGTTTCATCCAGGCCAGCGTCTGTTCGTGCAGCCGCTCGCGAACCTTTCTGTAATCCGCGCGGTCGTAGAGATTATTCATCTCCCAGGGGTCGCTCTCGCGGTCGTACAAGCAATTCCAACTCAGCCCGGCCGGCGTCGAAAAATATTGCCGGCGGTAACGGCACCCGCGCCCGGCGCTGGTGTCGAACGAGTAGGTGTAGCGACGCGTGTAAATGCCGCGCCAATCGAGCGCGAACAGGAACAAAGGCACGGATTCGACCTCGTCGTCGCGCCCTTCGATGATCGCCCGGCTCAGATCCCGGCCCTGGCAGGTGCTGGGCGGTTTCAGCCCCATCAAGCTTAGCAGGGTGGGCATCAGATCCAGCGTGCCGATCAGCAGCTCACTGGTTCGCGGCGACAATAGGCGGGGGTAACGAATGATCAACGGTACTCGGATGGACTCAATCTCCGGTCTCATTTTGTTGGATCGCAGCCCATGCGACATAAGAGTGTCGCCGTGGTCGGAGGTAAAGACGACGATGGTGTTTTCCGCGATCCCCTTTGCTTCCAGCTTCTCCATCAGCCAGCCGCAAGCGCGGTCCACGCTGGTGCACATGGCCATGTAGCCCTGGTACATCCTGCGTGCGCTTGGGGTGTCGGCGCAGTTACCACGCAGCCGGATGGCCGAGGGCTGGTAAAGCTTCAGTAGGTCCTCCGGGGCGGCGTATCCGTCTTCCGGAGCCCTCTGGCCGGATGGCTTGGGCCAGCCGACCCAATTGTGTGGAGGATGAAAAGAAACAAACAGCGCAAAGGGCTTGTCCGCATTCGCATCTATGAACCGCATGGCCTGCCGGGCCTGCGCATAAGGCTCCCAATCGCCGTAGAGGGCCTTCTCGCCCGTTTCGGTCCAGTAGTAAGCGCGCTCGGCGTCGAACACCAGCGTGCAGTTATTCGAGAGGAAGTAGTGGTCGAATCCATAGCGATGAGGGCCTGGAGGGATAGGGCGGTCACGGTTACCCCCATAAAGGTGCCACTTGCCCACGTAGCCCATGCGATAGCCGGCATCGCGCAGCACCTCACCGAGGTACTGGTGGCCTTCGCTCGGCAGCATGCGAAGGTCGTTTTCAAACGCGCCTGTCCGCAAGGGGTGCTGCCCGGAAAGAAGCAGGCCGCGGTAAGGAGTGCATAAAGGCGAGTTGACGACGCAGTGCTTGAAGCGCACCGCTTGAGCAGCCAGTCGGTCCAGATTGGGCGTGAAGATCTGGCTGTTGCCATAGCAGCCGAGCATATCCGAGGACTGCTGATCGCTGAACACGAACACCAGGTTGGGCTTGCGGCTCGGCCTGCTAGGCTGCATCGGCGCGCCAGCGCCCCAGGCCAGCGTGGCCAGCCTTTGCGGAACCTCCCGCAAAAAGCGCCGCCGGGTGCTTGAGCCGCGGTCGTTCATGGCTGCCTTCCTATGCTGTCAAAACTCGATCCGCGCCGCCAACTGGCTGCTGCGCGCGCTACGAGCGGAGTTGATGACGCCGAATGCCGGTGCACCCGCGCTGTGAGCGGGCAGTCCAAAGTTCGTGTGGTTCAGGAAATTGAAGAAGTCCGCGCGCAGCTCGGCGCGCCACCTTTCGCGGATGGGGAAACCCTTGACGAACGACGCGTCGATGTTAAAAATCCCGGGCCCGGTGAGGATGGAGCGGCCCGCCGTGCCGAAGCGATACGGCGCCGGGATGCTGAACGCACTGGTGTTGAACCAACGGGCCAGGGTCCGCTCGGACTTTGGCAGACGGGGGTTGCCTACCAGGTCTGCCCGCACGCTGCCGGGAGGGAACGCATTGGTTTGGTTGGTAAAGCTGAAAACGCTGAAAGGCGGGCCGGACTGCAAGGTCACAATGGCGCCGCATTTCCATCCCCCAAAGACGCGGCCCAGCCAGCCACTATTGGCCAACCACCGCAGCTCATACACCGCGCTCAACACCGCCCGGTGGCGGACATCGCTGCCGGACAGCCCGCGATCGAGACGCCGATTGTAGAAGTCCTGATAACTGCCGGTGTCGCCGAACTCGGAATACGACTCCACATCGTCTATGAACTTGGAAAAAGTGTAGTGCGCCAGCATTGAAAGGCCGGCACTGTAACGGCGTTCCAGCTTGACGAAGCCGCCGTGGTAGGTGGAGTTGCCCAGTGGCGGATTGAGGACGGAAACGTTGGTGAACTGCGGAAAGGGACGCCGCACCTGGGCGTTTCCCGGTCCCATCAGAGCAGGCGGCACCTGGTTGATGGAAAGGGCCGGGGCGGTGAGGTGATGGCTGAGGTTGCCCAGGTAACCCAGCTCGAGCAGTGTGTTGGTTGCCAGCTCCTGCTGGAGGTTGAGGTTGTACTGGAAGGATATGGGCGTCGGGCGGGAGCGCTCGAAGAAGGTCACGGCAGTGTTGGGAGCCTGGCCGACCGGCACGGCGCCAAAGCCCGCCCCAAGCTGTTCAATGCTGGGACGCGTGAAGCTGGGGAACCCCTCGCGCAACCGCATGGCAGAGGTGATGCCGGGCTCGCTGGCTGTCAAGCGGAAGTCGGTGGAAAATCCCAGGGTTGCCGCCGTGCCAACGATCTCGTTCACAGAGGGGCCGTAGAAGACACCGCCTCCGCCGCGGATCACCGTCTTTTGGCGCAAGCTCCAGGCAAAGCCGGCACGCGGACCGAAGTTAGTTGGATCAAAATCGTAAGCGGTGCGCGGCACACCGTTCCGGCCGGCGAAGGTGACGACTCCGGGCGTGTTGGAGACCGGGTTGATGGCGCGCGTGTCAAAGGCGTTCATGCGGTTGTGGACCTCACTGCGCGGCCGGGTGCCTTCCCAGCGCAAGCCCAAATTGAGGGTGAGCCGACTCGACACACGCCAGTCGTCTTGGAGGTAAAGACCCCAATAGGAGGCGCGGGACCGTATGGGGTCCGGCCGGATCGTGTTGGCGCTGTCCACCTCGCCGAGCAGGAAGGTCGCAAACGCGTTGCCGGTGCCTGCGGTGTTCGGCAGACCCGTCAACAGCGTCCCGAAAGTAAAGTTGCCACTGGAGGAGGTATCCGTATCATCGTTGAAGACGCCTATCCGTCCTTCCATACCCGCCTTCAGCGCGTGCCTGCCTCGGAACCAGGAAACGGCCTCTTGGATCTGATAATCGAGCAGCGGACTGGAGAAGCGGAAAGGCGCGCCGCTCAGGCCCGTGAAGCCCGAGAGGTTGATGATCGGAAAAGCGCTCTTGGAGACTCCGCGCAGACCGAGCTTGCCGGCCCAGTCCTCGTCCCGGTTATAGCGCTGGTGGAAGTAGTCGCGTCGCACAAAGCCGAGACGAAATTCGTTGAGCAGGTTCGAGCGGAACATGTGGGTCCAGGTGCCAAGCAAGTTATGGGTTTTCTGGTCCGTCCGGCTGGCACTCGGATCTGACGCCCGTCGCTCGGTGAGCCCCGGATTGGCGTTATGAGTGTCGGCGAGGAAGTAGCGGACCATGAGCTGGTTTTTCGGATTGAACTGGTGATCTATCCGCCCGACTACGATGTTGCGGTTCATTGTCGGCCGGGAGTTTTGGCCGAAGTTGTTGGCCCCCGTAACCGTACCCGCGCGGTTAGGCTGAGGCCAGTATTCGGTGATGGCGCGCGAAACCGGGTCAATGCGTGCGGCCGGGATTACGTTGCCGGGAAAGGGCTGGCGCGTGCGGCCCTGCGTGGTGGCCGGATCGTAGATCGGGATCACCCGGCCCTGTGCGTTCAACGTCTCGGAAAAATCTCCCTGGCGCTGCCGCGGTGTGGGTACGGTCCAAAATACCGGCCCGCCGGTGACTTGCTGCGTTCGCTCGTAGCTGAGGAAAAAGTGCGTGCGGTCCTTGATGACCGGTCCTCCGAGAGAGCCACCGAACTGATGCTGCCTGAACTTCGGGGGGTTGGCGGCAAAGAAATTCCTTGCATCCAGCGCCTCGTTGCGGGCGTACTCGAACAGGTTCCCGTGCCAGATGTTAGTTCCGGAGCGGGTTGCCATCGTCACCACGCCGCTTTGGGACTGGCCGTATTCAGCCGAGTAATTGTTGGCGATGACGCGGAATTCCTGCATCGCATCCATGGGCAGCGGCACCTGGCTTTGGTTCACCGCCAGGCCCACCGTGTTGGTGTGGTTGCCGCCGTCCAGCGTGAACTGCTGGTTGCGCATCCGCCCGCCGGCCACGCTGAAGACGGGAATCTCGCCGGCGACGTTCTGGATGGTGGCCGCCGGTATCAGCGCGATCAAGGCGGTGGAAGTGCGATTGGGCATGGGCAGCCCCTGGACCATCTGCCTCTCGACAAGCTGGCCGATGCTGGAGGATTGCGACTCCAAAACCGGGCTGGCCCCGGTGACGGTGATCGTTTCCTGGAGATTTCCCACTTGCAGGGTAAGGTCAAGCTGCAAGGTCTGGCTGATCTGAACAACGATGCCGGAGCGCACCAGCTTCTGAAAACCCTGAGCCTCAACTTCGACGCGATAGGACCCAGGAATCAGTCCTGCGACGCGGTACAGCCCGGCTTCGTTGGTTGCGGTGGCGAGAACCACCCCGGAGGCTTCATTGATCACCTGCACCCTCGCGCCGGGGACCACCGCGCCTGAGGCGTCTTTCACTGCGCCTGCAAGGACACTGGCGGTCGTCTGGGCAAAGGCTGTGCAAGCTATCGCGGCAAGCAGGATCAAAGTTTTGGCGTTCATGTCAACCGATGCCTCGCTCTTGTAGTTGGGCTCCGTGTGGGGCTCCCTATCAAATTGAATACACGGGGCAGCCCGGTGTCAAGCGCGACATTTTGGCAAATGTAACAAAGCGGTGCCGGAATGCTTAAAGTGCCCTCGGCAAGGTTTACATGGCTCGCGCCATCATTTACCGCTGGCGCCCCTCGATTGGCAAGGAGGGATTCCAGCCTGTCCCGCCTTATCTCGACTACAATCTTTGGTTGGGACCTGCCGCCGAACGAGCTTTCTCCCGCCGCTGGGTTCACTACAACTGGCACTGGGATTTCGGCAACGGCGAAATCGGCAACCAGGGCGTGCGCGAAACCGACATGTGTCTGTGGGGGCTGGGCGTCGGCCGCGACGACGCCCCGAAGCCACCTTGACCTCCGCCCACGTAGTGCACGTATTCGTTGCCACGCCGATCCTGGCCCGCCTTCAGCTCGTTAGGCAAAACATTTCTCTGAAAGCTTGAATGGCCCTGACGATAATCCGACGGACGGGCAACTTCGAGGACGAAAGGCGAGTCTTTTTTGTAGAAGGAGATGTAATCACCGTAGACTAGTGTCCCGAGTTAGAAATGCGTTTACTAAGGCGGGCAACCTTGCCGAGGACCAGCTCGGCACTGGCCATCCAGACAAAGGGCTTGGGGTGTTTGTTCCGTCGGTCCAAGTACTCAAGCAGGGCCTTCTCCAACTCCCGCCCGGCCCGGTAGCTGCCCCGCCGCACACAACGCTCGGTGAGCTCGGCAAACAGCCGTTCCACCAGGTTCAACCAACTGGCCCCCGTGGGGGTGAAGTGCATCTGGATCTTCTCCAGAGTTCGCCTGCGAACTACAATCCGCCGATCAGCTTCAAATCCAGCGTGGCCCGGCGACCCTCCTCCAACGTCAGCCAGCCTACCCCGGGCAAGTCCCAGTCTCTCTCGCGCGGCCGCGCGATCTCGAAAGAGGCCAGCAGGCGGTAACGTCCCGGCGGCAGGCCGTCAAAGCGGTAGCGGCCGTGCTGATCCGAGCGAACCGAACGCCCGCCTTCGAGCAGCACGTCCAAGTACGGATCAGCCGGACGCAGGAAAACAGTAGCTCCGGCTACCGGATGATCCTCGGCATCCAGAATCGTTCCACTGATGCCGGCCGGCCGCGAGCCGACAACTACGGTGAGCTCGATCGAGTCGCCGGGCAGTGCCTGCAAGCGCGCCGGGGCCGATCCTCGCTGCGGCACGCGCACTCCTGCGATGTAGTACTCCGGCGTAGCCAGCGCCACTGCCTCATACTCCCCCGGGATCAAAGCTGCGCTCTGGCCGCCCTCTAAGCGGATCGGCTCGCTCCCCGGAGGCTCGTTCCGCCGCAAAAAGACCGTGATACGCGAAGGTTCCACGGGCTGGCCGTCTTTTGCCTCGCAACGGACTCGCAGCTCAGGCAACCGCGCCAGTTCCAAAGTGACCTCCGCGCCCGCCTCACCCAGATTGACTCGTTGCCAGGCTGCGCGCAAAGGCCGATGGGAACTAACCGCCAGTAGCTGGTATGGTCCCGGAGCCAGCTCCTCGAACTGGAAACGACCGTCCAGCCCGACCTGTAGCTCGCGCTGGCCCATCTCCGAAAACAGAGTCACGCTTGCCAGGCCGCCTACTACGCGCCCGGCCAATCGGGCCAGCCGGCCGGGCAGCGGCTCGATGTCAATTCCGCCGGTTTCGCGATCCAACTCAGCAGCCACCAAGCGAGCTTGAGCAACGGCTGTCGTCTGCCCGTAGAAGGTGGGCAGCAAGCCTCGCCCATCCTCAAGCTGTTTGGGGCCGGTCCGCACGTAATACGCACCCGGCTCCAAGCCAACCAGCCGGAAGGCGCCGCGATCGTCGGTGATGGCAGTGGCCGCCACACGCAAGGGGCGCTCCGCCCCTTGCAAGGCGTACACCGCGTAGCCTGGCAGGCCTACCTGGTTCTCATCCAGGACATGGCCCGCGATCACCCCCAGCCGTTGCAGTCGAATCTCAGCGAAGTAGTGGGCATCGCCATCCAGTACGATCGGCGCTCCGGCTCCATCCCAGCGCCGCTGCCCGTAACGCGCGGTCAGATAGCCGGCCCGGCGCGCACTCAGCAGGTAGGCGCCTGCCGCCAGCGACCGGAATACGAAGCGTCCTTGGGAATCGCTGAGAAGGGAGGCATGCTGCGAAGCACCGCCGCCCTGGATAATCTCCAAACTGATGCGCGTGCGGGCTAGGGGGCGGCCCGAGAGGTTTTCCAAAACCACCCCCTCGATTTCGGCGCCCGCCAACACCACAGCGCAGGCAAAGACGAGGAACCAGGACCGCCCGGCTAGGATACCAGCCACCCACATGCGCAGCTAAGGCACGGAGGGATTAGGATTTACAACAGGTATAGTTACAATGTTACTTACGTAAACATCCTGGGCGATAGTAAGTTGGGTAAATGGATTAGTGGGCAGATCGGAGTTCAGTTCCAAGTCCACGCGATAGACACCCACCTCGCCCGGGACCATGGCCGCCAGCAGCACATTGGCCGTCTTGCCTCCCGCCAGCGAAGAAACAAACTCCACCGGCTTGTTTATTGCCGGGCCCTTGTAGCGCGCCCCGGTCTCAAGAGCCAGCCGTGCTTGCTCAGGTTCAACCAACCCCAGCCCGGTCGCGTACACGAAGATGGTTTCGCCCGGCAGGGCGGGATTATCCTCCGTCACCAAGGCTCCCTCCACGTTGGCGCAGCAAAGGGCGGGCGTCATCGGCGTCATGATGACTTGAGCGCCCTCGGAGGCCTTGGCCGAATAAGCGATGCCATTGCCCTCCGGACCCGGGATGCGCGCCCGCAGCCGGATGCGGGTCCACTGCCCGGCTGCGAAAGCAAAAACCTTCGGGTCCTGGTTGATAAGCTCGATAAGCGCGTCGCGGATGGACTCCAGCGTGTCGCCTTCCTGAACCGTGTAAGAATACTCGCGGTCCTCGATAGTCACCGTGGCCACATCGCCGGCCTTTGCCGTGCCGTCCACGGAGACGGTGCCGGAAGCATGACTGCTGGCATGGAAAGCTACCGCCCGCCGGGGGTCAGGGCCGTCGAAGGCGAATATGCCGGGATTGCACCGGATAATCGGGACGGCAATCGCCGTAGTTATGGAGACCCGGCCGTCCTTGTGCCTGGTGCGGACGTAAGCGTTGATGCTAGTGGTGTCCAGCACCTCAAACGGCACTTGCGCGTTGATCTGGGTAGGCGAAACGTACAAAAGCGGCGCGCGAATCCCGTCGAAGTAGACTTGCACGCCCGCCAGTTCGGTAGGCAGCGGGTCCGCCCCCGGTGGCGCACTCTCGCTGTATTCGGCCAGATCATCTCCCACTATGCTGACGATAGTGCCGGGGGCGATCTTGGCCGCATCCATGCCGCCGCTGAGTTTGGCGCCGCTAGCGGTCACGGCGATGACAGCGTTTTCCGAAACGCTGGCCGAAATCTCGATTTCGTTGCCGGCCTCGCCCGCCATGCGTGCGGTAAGAATGATAGCGTTGAGGTCATAGTTGGGTGTGGCCAGCACGTTAGGGTCGCCCTCGCCGGCATTGATTAGCTCAGTTAACTTTTGAATGACTTTTTGAAAATTATCGTCCTTGACGATCTTGTACTTGTACTCTTTGTCGGCGATCTTGATCGTTACCTCATCGTCTTCCTTGACGGAGCCATCGAAGGTAAGCGAACCCACTGCGTACACTTCGCGGCTGGCAGCGTTGCGCACGCCGGTAACCGGGAGGTGGCGATCCGCTACCGTGAAGACCATAACCCGGCGGTTGAAGGGATCGCTGACGTAAAGGTTTTCGCCGTCCCAGGCCAGCGACATGGGGGTGCGCAGCGAATCGGCACTCGAGCGGCGCAACTCATAAGCCGAATCCGAGGCTTGATTTATGGTCCCGGCAATCTGCCCCAGCACTACGTCTGCCTTGGCGCCGTTCTCGGTCGGGATACGGTTGAAAATCAGTACGCGGTCATTGCCGCCGTCGGCCACGAACAGGCGCCGGCCATCGGAAAGGGCATAACGCGGAAAGTCCAGGGTGGCCAGGCACATCTTGGGGTATGTATCCTTGCCTTCCTCATCCTTGCCTGTCGGTTCGCATAGCTTGGTGACGTTGTTGGCGGTGGCGCTCGTCATATCCGGCTGGCCAATGACCACGTCGGCCGGCTGGGCGTTGCGGGTCGGGATCGAGTTCCAAATAAGCACGCGGTTGTAGCCCAGATCGGTGACATAGAGTCGCTGGCCGTCAGAACTAACTGAGACCGGCGACAGTAAAGTGTCCGCCTGCGGATTCAGGGGCGCCTTGGCCAGATCAATCTGGGCGCCGGTGCCGAAGTCCTTCTGCCCCAGCACGATGTCGGCGGGCTGGAAATTCTGGCGGGGAATATTGTTCCAGATCAGCACGCGATCATTGCCCGTATCCGCCACGAACAACCGCCCGTCTTGAATCCAGACTCCCTCAGGACCGCGGAGAGTCTTGGGACCCGGCACGCGCGAATCGCCGGTGCCATTATTGGGCAGGTTGCTTTTGAAATCCGGCTGGCCAACCACCACGTCGGCGGGCTGGTTATTGGTGGTGGGCAAGGAAAGCCAGATCAGTACGCGGTTGTTGTCGGTGTCGGCTACCGCGAGCACGCGCCCGTCGGAGGCCACCGCCGACGGCGTGCGCAAACCGTTCTGGGAAAGGTTCCACTCGGTTTTGTTAAAGTCGGGCTGGCCCAGCACTAGCGTAGCCTGCCCTGTGCATACCGGGCAGCGCCGATCATAAACCAGCTCAGCGGTAGGCGCAGGGAGCATGCGGGACAAGCCTTGGTAAATCAGCACCCGGTGATTGACCGGGCTAGCACCTACGCGGTTGGCGTCGCACACGAACAGCGTGTCATTTACATAGGCAAGGCCGCTCACGCCTCCCAAAATCACGTCGGATGGGTTGGGATCTTGCCTGGTGAAGGTGGGCTGGCCGATCACCAAGCGAGCCGCCTGCCCGGTAAAGAAATCAGCCGCTGAAACCGTTACGGCAGTCAGCAAAAAAGCAGCCCATAGCTTCATAGCGACGGCGCAGAGGATTGCCCGAAATCGCCAGTATAGCAGCCCCTGGGCATTGATCGCTCCGCTCGAACCCGCGCTGAGCACTCCTTACGGTCCCGCGGCTATACTACAGGACTGATATGCGAATCCGACTTGCATGCGCCCTCGCCGCGGCGCTGGTTTTGCCCGCCCAGGAAGTCTCCCAAAGCGGCCTCGAGTTGAAAGGCGAGAGGCCCATGGTCGCTCAACCCGAACGCGCACGCCAGGCTATGGTAGCCAGCGCGCATGAGCTGGCCTCTTTGGCCGGCATCGAGATCCTCAAGCGCGGAGGCAATGCCGTGGACGCCGCCGTAGCAGTGGCTTTCGCCCTGGCCGTAGTGCACCCGGAGGCCGGCAACCTGGGAGGCGGCGGTTACATGCTTATTCGCATGGCCGATGGACGCACCGCCGCCATTGACTACCGCGAGACCGCCCCCGCTGCGGCCAGGCCCGGCATGTTCCGTGAGGCGATAGAGGCGCGCGTCGGCTACAAGGCTTCAGCCGTACCAGGCACAGTGGCAGGATTGGCTTTGGCTCACAGCCGCTTCGGCGTGCGGCCCTGGCGGGAAGTGCTGGAACCGGCGCGGCGCCTGGCCGAGAGGGGCTTTCCCACATCCTACCGGATGGAGCTCATCCTGGCGCTCCAAGTACCCGTAATGAAGCAGTTCCCGGAGACCGCTCGCCTCTTCCTGCATGGCTCGGATCGGCCGCTCCAACAAGGCGAAATACTGCGCCAGCGGGATCTGGCCGGCACCATCGCCCGGCTCCAGCGGCGCGGCTGGCGCGAGTTCTACGAAGGTGAAACTGCGCGACGCATCGCCGCGGACATGGCCGCTCACGGAGGCACGATCACCTACGAGGATCTCAAAAACTACCGGGCCATAGAGCGGGAACCTTTGCGCGGATCCTACAGGGGCCACCCCATTCTGGCGGTGCCTCCCTCCACAGCCGGTGGCGTCACCGTGCTCGAGATCCTGAACATCCTGGAACGCTTCCCGACACGAGTGGGCGCTGAAGGATCATCCCAAGCGCGCCACCTCCAGATCGAGGCCATGAAACGGGCTTACCGCGATCGCGCCTTGCATTTGGCCGACCCCGCCTTTCATGCGGCGCCGCTGGAGCGCCTGCTGAGCAAAGATTACGCGGCCGAGCTGGCGCGGGGCATAAAAATGGATCACGCCACACCCGCCGCCGAACTGCCAGGCGCGGCCAGCGACGGCGACGAATCGGCCAGCACCACGCATTTCAGTATCGTGGATGCGGCTGGTAACCTCGTAGCCAACACCTACACCCTCAACGGCTTTTACGGCTCCCAGGTTATAGCCAAGGGAACGGGCGTGCTCTTGAACGATATTATGAGCGCTTTCAGCACGCGCAGCGGGCATCCTAACGAGATCGCTCCGGGCAAACGGCCGCTATCTTCGATGTGCCCGGTCATCGTTATGAACCGGGACGGTTCCCCGTGGTTTGCTCTGGGTTCGCCGGGAGCACTCACCATCGCCAGCACCGTGGCTCAGGTGATCGTCAACCTGATCGACTATAAGATGTCGCTGCGCGACGCGATTGAGTTTCCGCGCATCCATCACCAGCACCTGCCTGATCGCGTAGATGCCGAGCCCGCAGCTTTGCTGGAGGACGTAGCCGAGAAGCTCCGCTCATTCGGGCACAGTTTGAACCCGCGCTCGCGCTCACAAGGGGACGTGCACGCCGTGATGCTGGAGGCGGGCACCGGGTGGCGCTTGGGGTGGTCGGACGGGCGGCGCGGCGGACGCGCCGTGGGCTATTGAGGAGGCTTGGCAGGCTGGTCCGCCTGCGGTGCAGTCGGCGCCGCCGGCCGGGGTGGTTCTGCGTTGCGGCCAGATGCCCCGCGCGAAGCAAGGGTCGTGAGCAAACGCTCAATGTCCTCCGCTGGGGCGGTGACGGAAAGGGCCACGGTGCGGCCTTGCAGGGCCAGATCGACTTTGAGGGATTCCTGGCTCGCTTGGTGCGCTTCGAGCAAGCTCATGAAAAAGCGCAGAGCTCCGGCCAGGCTCTGGGCATCCTGCGGGGTGCGGCTCTCCAGGCCGAGGCGCATCTGGATTGTCGGCCCCAGAAGAAGACCACCACTAACCACCTCGACGGCCTCGAGCAGCTCGCCCCGGACCAAGCCTGCTATTTCTGGGCCGGAAACGCGCCGGGCAACTCGATCCAACGCCAAGATGGAGACGCCCCAAACGTGATGTTGCGCCCGCAACTGCGCGGCTTTCTCAAACAGCATCCCGGTGGGCGCACCTTGCCCGCGACGAGCCAGTGCCGCGCGAACTCCGTCGAAAGTCCCGGCGAGCAGCAGGCCGTCTGAGCCGAACCAGAGCGCCGTGGGCCTACTTTCGGGGCCCAGCAATAGCACTTCAACGCCTTCCACCGGCTGGCTGCGCAAAGCGCGCGCCTTGGCCTGCTCGAAGTGTGTGCCGGCGGGGATGCCCCGAGCGACCCACAAGGTTTCGGCGTTACCCCCGCGCTCGGTGGAAGCCATCAGCAGCTCGCTGGCCTCCTCGAGCAAATCGAACCCGACGGCCCGGGTCAAGCCCGCTAGCTCGCCCGCCTGCGCAAATAAGTGCTTCCAAGCCGAGCGCGCCGATCCAGCCGCTCGCACGCTTTCGAGATTAATCCCCGCCAGCGTGTCGGCTTCGGCCGGCAGCAGTTCCCAGGAGGTCGGTTGGGCCCCGGCCTCGGCGGCCGCCAGCCACGCCCACAAGATCAGAAGCTTATAAGAGTTTGGCCGGCAGGTCATTCGAGTAACTTTGCGATGCGCTCGGGATCGTCGGGGACTACAACAGGCTGGTTGCGATAGGCAGAATTCAGTAAGTTTCCGTCCGGAGCCACCAGCTCGCCGGTATGATAACGGTAAATGTAATCGGGATCTTTTAGTAAGTGGCCTGTAAGCACAGCCACTATGTCCTGCCGGCCATCGATCACGGCCGCCTTGCGCAGCTTGCGAATGCCGGCTAAAGTGGCGGCCGAGGCGGGCTCGCATCCGATGCCGCACTGCCCGATGATTGCCTTGGCATCGGCTATCTCCTGTTCGCTCACCTTTTCCACCACGCCGTTGCTCACCTGCACTTCGTGCAGCGCCTTGGGCCAGGAAACCGGATCCCCGATGCGAATGGCCGTTGCCAGCGTTTGCGGCGCACGCACCGGCTCCAGGGAGCCTTGTCGGCGCCGAGCCAGCTCGTAAAACGGCGCCGCTCCCTCGGCCTGGATGACCGCCAGCCGCGGCAGCCTGCTGATCAAGCCCCGCTCGAGCAGCTCGCGCAGCGCCTTGCCGAAAGCAGCCGTGTTGCCGAGATTGCCGCCAGGCAAAACGATCCAGTCCGGAACAGACCAGTCGCGCTGATCCATCATCTCTACCACGATGCTTTTTTGTCCTTCGATCCGGAAGGGGTTGATGGAATTGAGCAAGTAGATGCCCAACCGCTCGGCCAGGCTGCGCACCAAAGCCAGAATCCGATCGAAATTGGCCTCGACTTGAAACGTGCGCGCGCCGTATTCCAGCGCCTGCGCCAGCTTGCCGAAGGCAATGTTGCCGTGGGGGATGAAGACGATCGGCTGAAGCCCGGCTGCGGAGGCGTAAGCTGCCATGGAGGCCGAAGTGTTGCCAGTGGAGACGCAGGCCACGCGTCGCATGCCCAATCGCAGAGCCTGGGCCACCCCGCAAGTCATGCCATTGTCCTTGAAGGACCCTGTGGGATTGAAGCCCTGATGCTTGAAACTCAGGCGTTCGACGCCTGCCCAGGCTGCCGCCCGGGGGGCTTCAAGCAGGGGCGTATTGCCCTCCCCGAGCGAAACCACCGCCGAGTAATCCTCCAGAAACGGGATCATCTCGCGGTACCGCCAGACACCGCTTTGGTCCAGCGGGCTGTTACTCAGGCGGCGCGCCCGCCACAACTGCTTCAGGATTTGCGGAGGCGGAAACGGGCCGCTGTAAGCTACTTCAAGCAGGCCGCCACAGCGCGGGCAGGTGTAAATTACTTCCGTCACGGGAAACCGCGCCCGGCAAGCGGTTTGAAAACAAACCAGTTCAGCAGGCATCGAAACCCTGATTATACTGGGAGTCGCCCATGCTTCGAGTGCATCTAGAAAAGGGTCGCGTGGAGGTGCGCCCGTGCCCGCGTCCCCGGCCCCCAGCCGGTTTTGCGCTCATTCGCCTGCGAGTGGGCGGCATTTGCAACACGGACTTGGAGCTGCTCCGGGGCTACTATAACTTCCGCGGGACGCCAGGGCACGAGTTTGTCGGCGAGGTGGTAACAGCCCAGCAAAGCGAGCTGGTCGGAAAGCGGGTGGTGGGGGAGATCAACCTCTCCTGCGGCCGCTGCCAGTGGTGCCGGCGCGGGCTTGGCCGTCATTGCCCCCACCGTAAGGTACTTGGCATCGCGGGACACCCGGGCGCCTTCAGCGAATATTTCACCTTGCCCGAAGCCAACCTGCACGTGCTGCCTGAAAACATCCCAGATGAGGAGGCGGTGTTCGCCGAACCTCTGGCGGCGGCTTGCGAAATTCTGGAGCAAGTCGCCTTTCCGCCGGGCTCCGAGGTGGCTGTGCTAGGCGATGGCAAGCTGGGGCTGCTGGTTGCGCAGGTGCTACATCTGCACGGAATGAAAGTCACGCTGTTCGGGCGCCATGCCCACAAGCTGGCCATCGCGGAGCAGGCCGGCATCGGCATCAAGCTCGCCAGCCGGCCGCCCCAGGACCGCTACGAATGGGTGATTGAGGCGACCGGGTCAGCCGAAGGCCTGCGGCAAGCTCTCCAAACAGTGCAACCGCGCGGAACAGTGATCGTAAAGTCAACCCTGCACAAAGCGGTCCCCCTCGATACTGCCGCCTTCGTGGTGAACGAAATCACGTTAATCGGGTCTCGCTGCGGCCGCTTCGAAGTTGCGCTGAACCTGCTGGCGCAGGGCCGGCTACGCCTGCGCGAAATGATCACGGCCGAATACCCGCTGGCTGATGCCCCACGCGCCTTCCGCGCCGCCGCGGGCAAGCAGGCCTTGAAGATCCTGTTGCGGGCTGCTGCATCGTGAGGCAGTGCACGGCGCCTAGCCCGAGGATCAAATCCCGCGAATACACACCCACCACTCGGCGATCGGGGAACAAAGAGGCCAGAGTCTCAAGCGCTGTGCGGTCCTGTGGATCGCCGAAAACGGGAACCAGCACCAGCTTGTTAGCGATGTAGAAGTTGGCATAGCTGGCGGGCAGCCGCTGGCCGCGGAAATAAATGGGGGCGGGCATGGGCAGCGTTACCACGCGCAGCGGGCGGCCGACTAAATCGGTGGCGCTGCGCAATCGCCTCAGGTTTTCTTGCAAAGCCTCGTAATTGCGATCGGTGGGATCGGATTCCTCAGCCGCCGCCACGGTGCCCGGGGCCACAAAACGGGCCACGTCATCCACGTGACCGTGAGTGTCATCACCGGCCACGCCGGAGGCCAGCCAGATGATCTTGCGGACGCCCAAGTAATCCCGCAGGGCCTGCTCCAACTCACCGCGGCCCAAGCCAGGGTTACGCGCCTGCACCGGGCTCAGCAAGCATTCCTCGGTGGCCAATAGCAGGCCCTTCCCATCAACGTCTACCGCCCCGCCCTCCAACACCAGCCGGCGTCCCCGCGCGCACGGCCGCCATACCGGGCAACCGGTTGCTAGCGCGATGCGCCAGCCCGCCTCGTCGTCTAACTGCCAATCGCGGTACCTGGCCCAACCGTTGAATCGCCATTTAACCGCCCCCAGCTCGCCCCCAGGGCCACGCAGAAATAGCGGGCAAAAATCGCGCGTCCAGCCGCGGTTGGTGCGGCGGCGCACGAACTCGACCGCCTGCATTTCGACATGCGACCAGCCAAGCAACGCCCTGGCCCGCCGCTCGGTCTGCTCGTCATTTACCAGGATCCTGACGCGCTCAACCGCCGCCAGTTGGCGCACAATCTCGCAGTAAACCCACACTACGGGCGCAAACTTGCCAGGCCAGTCAGTGCGGTTTTGCGGCCAGGCAATCCAGGTGGCCTGATGAGGCTCCCATTCGGCAGGCAACCGAAAACCCAAAGCGGCCGGGCTGGCAAGCGCCTCAGGCATCACTCCAGCCAGCGTCGCAAGATGCCGCCGTAAGCATCCACGCGGCGATCGCGCAAGAAGGGCCACTGGCGGCGCACCTGTTCAACGCGCGCGGGGTCGCATTCCACCACCAAGGTGGCTTCCTCGTCGGCCGGCGCCTCGGCTAGCAGGCGCCCAAAGGGATCAGCCACGAAGGAGGAACCCCAAAACTCCAGGTCTTGTCCCGGCGGGCCTTCCCGCCCAGTCCGATTCACCGCCGCTACGTAAACCCCGTTCGCTATCGCGTGCGCCCGCTGTACAAGCTGCCAGGCCTCTCGCTGCGCAGCGCCGTCCCGCTCTTTCTCGCCCGGAAGCCAGCCGATGGCGGTGGGGTAAAGCAACACGACGGCGCCTGAAAGCGCGGCCAGCCGCGCTGCCTCAGGAAACCACTGATCCCAACAAATCAGCACCCCGATGCGCCCTAGGGGGGTCGCGAAAGCGGTGAAGTCCGAATCACCCGGGGCGAAATAATACTTCTCGTAATAAAAAGGATCGTCGGGAATGTGCATCTTCCGGTACACGCCGCCGAGCGAACCATCGGGGAGCAACAGGGCAGCCGTGTTGTGATACAGACCCGGCGCCCGTCGCTCAAATATTGGCGCCACAATAACGATGCCCAGCTCGCGTGCGAGTGCCGACAGCGTTTCCGTAGTAGGTCCAGGGACGGGCTCGGCCAGAGCGAACATTTCCGAATCTTCCCGGCGGCAGAAATACTGCGACCGAAAAAGCTCCTGCAAGCAAACCAGCCGGGCGCCCCGGGCCGCAGCTTCCCGTATGCGCCACGTAGCTTTGGCCAGGTTCTGATTGGGATCCTCGGCGCACGCCATTTGTATCAGGCCCAGGCAGAAGCGCATGCTGCTCGGATGCATAATAGACTCTTTCAGCAATGAACAGAAGATTACTCATTTTGACGCTTTCGGTGGCGGGCTGGGTGGCGGCGGCCGTACCCAGTCCGAAGGAGCACTTCGGCTTCGACCCGGGCGACGATTACAAGCTGGCCGACTACAAGCAACTGATAGGCTACTTCGAGAAACTCGCCCGCTCGAGCGATCGCATACGCTTGAGCGAATTCGGCCGGACCTCGCTGGGCAGGCCCATGTACGCGGCGTTTATTTCGGATCCGGACAATCTGCGCCAGCTCGAGCGCTACCGCCTCATCAGCCGTCGCCTGGCCCTGGGTGAAGCTACGCCGGAGGAGGCCCGCCGGCTAGCCCAGGAAGGCAAGGCTGTAGTCTGGATTGATTCCGGCCTGCACGCCACCGAGGTGGCTCCCGCCCAGCATGCGCCGCACTTGGCCTATCGGCTCGTGACCGAAGAAAGCGAAGAAATACGGCGCATCAGGCGCAATGTGATTCTGCTCCAGATCCCCTGCATCAATCCGGACGGGCTAGAGATGGTCGCCGAGTGGTACCGACGCAATGTGGGCACCCCTCACGAAAACGCTCGCCTGCCCTGGCTTTATCAGAAATACGCCGGCCACGATAACAACCGCGATTACTTCATGTTCAACTTGGAAGAGACGCGACACGTGGGCCGTCTTCTTTTCGCAGAGTGGTTCCCGCAAATTGTCTACAACCAGCACCAGTCCCCGCCCTTTCCCGCGCGCATTTTCGTGCCCCCGCACGCCGAACCGCTCAATCCAAACATTCCGGCCGCGGTAATCGAGGGCATCAGTCTGATCGGGGCCGCCATGAAGGAGCGCTTCGCCCGCGAGAACAAACCGGGCGTGCTTTCCTATGTGACATTCGATGCCTGGTGGAACGGCGGCTTGCGCACAGCGCCCGTTTTCCACAACATGCATGGCATCCTCACCGAGACTGCGGGCTTCGCTTACGCCACCCCGCGCACTTATGAGGCGCGCGAGCTGCCGGAACGCTTCGCCAGCGGGATTCCGACTCGCCAACCCAGCATCTTTTATCCCCTGCCCTGGCTGGGCGGGCGTTGGACATTGCGCGATGCGGTCGAATACATGCTGACGGCCGACCTGGCCATTTTGGACTTCGCCGCCTCACGCCCAGCAGATTTGCTTCTGAAGGCTTGGCAAATGGCGCAGGCGGCTATCCAAGCCGGGCGGCAGGGCCACCCGTTCGCCTATATCGTGCCTGCCGAGCAGTGGGACCGCTCGAGCGCCCTTGAAATGCTCGACCGCTTGAAGCGTTCCGGCCTGCAAATCCAGCGCGCACGCCGAGACTTCAAGGCAGGCGCTGCCGCTTATGCGGCTAACTCCTGGGTGCTACCCGCCGCGCAGCCTTTCCGTGCCTACCTGATAGACCTCATGGAGCCGCAAAGGTACCCGGACCTGCGAGCGGGCGACTCGGGACCCACCCGGCGCCCCTACGACATCGCGGGTTGGACGCTGCCCTTGAACATGGGCGTCAAGGTGGAGCGGGTGGACGAACCTTTTGAAGCAGACCTGGAGGACGCCACTGATTTTCGTCTGCCAGCGGAAACGCTGAACCCGCGGGAGAACGCCGCCTTCCGTTCGATAGCGGAACTGCTGGCGCGAAACGTGCGCGTGTTCCGCGCTGGGGATGGAAGTTTTCTGGTCGAGGGCCGCGACTCGCGGGAAGCCGTCGGCAAAGCCGTTTGGGAGCTGCGGCGGCCGCGCGTCGCCCTTTACGAACCCTGGACGGCCAACATAGACACCGGTTGGACACAGTGGCTGCTGGACTACTACAAGGTACCCTATAGCCTGATCCACAACGAAGAGATTCAGCGGGGCAAATTGAACGAGCGTTATGACTGCCTGATTCTGGCCGCGCAAAGTGCGGCTTCGATCCTGCACGGCGTCCGCTTCGCCGAAGCGCCTTCTCCCCCGCGTGAGAGCGGGGCCGCGCCCGCTGAGTTCCGTTCGCTGCAACGGCCCGAATACACAGGGGGCATCGGCCTAAGGGGGCTGGTGGCGCTGGATGAGTTTGTGCGCGAGGGAGGCACGCTGATCGCCTTCGACGCAGCGGCAGATCTCCCTGCGGAGTTTTTCCCATTGCCGCTGCGCAATGCGATAGGGACGGGCGCGGGGGCTTTCCAATGCCCCGGCTCGCTGTTGCGCATCACGGTGGACACCGCGCATCCGCTCGCCGCGGGCATGCCCCCAGAAGCTATTGTTTTTTCTACTGGAGGCCGAGCCTGGGACATCACCTTGCTCGCGGATTACAACCGGGGCGAGCGCGAAACCAAAATCGTGGCACGCTACGCCAAAGAGAAACTACTCGCCAGCGGCTGGGTTTCGGGCGAGCGTCAGGTGCAGGGTAAGGCGGCCCTGGTGGTGGCGCGCCACGGTCGCGGCCGAGTGGTGGCCTTCGGCTTCCGGCCTCAGTTTCGCGGGCAATCCTTCGGCACTTTCAAGTTCATTCTGAACGCCGTTTACCTGGCTTCGGCGCGCGAACTCGCAGCGGTTGGCAAGCTACAATAATCGGTCCACAGGGAGGGTAAATGAGAAACGGAATCACTCGCCGAACATTGCTGGGAGCCGCTGCCGGCGGCTTCTGGTCGGAAGAAACCCTGGATTCGCTGCTCCAACACACGCGCACGGCTTCCAAGCCTTCGGAGTTGAAAATCACCGATTTGCGTGTGGCTGTGGTGGGCAAGGCGCCCATGCGCTGCCCCATCATCCGCATTGATACCAATCAAGGCATTTACGGGCTGGGCGAGGTGCGTGACGGAGCCAGCAAGACCTACGCTTTGATGCTTAAGAGTCGTTTGTTGGGCGAGAACCCTTGCAACATTGACAAAATTTTCCGCAAGATCAAGCAGTTCGGTTTTCACGCCCGTCAGGGCGGCGGCGTCTCGGCCGTCGAAATGGCGCTGTGGGATCTGGCGGGCAAGGCTTACGGGGTGCCTGTGTATCAAATGCTGGGAGGCAAGTTCCGGGATCGCATCCGGCTTTACGCGGACACGCCGGAATCGCACGATCCCAAGCTCTACGCCGAGCGCATGAAGAAGCGCATCGAAGCGGGCTTCACCTGGTTGAAGATGGACCTGGGCGTGGATCTGGTGGAGAAAATACCGGGCGCGCTGACCAGGCCGGCGGGCACCACCACGCGCGAGTTCTTTCAAACGCAGCACATGTTTACAGGCATGGAGCTAACCGATAAGGGCATCGCCCTGATGGCGGACTACGTGGGCGCCATCCGCGAAATCGTCGGCATGGACATACCCCTGGCGGCGGATCACTTCGGCCATATCGGGGTGAATTCCTGCATTCGGCTGGGTCGTGCGCTGGAGCGATACAACATGGCGTGGCTGGAAGACATGATTCCCTGGCAGCACATGGATCTGCTCAAGCAGATCACCGACGCCGTCAACGTACCCATCCTCACGGGTGAGGATATATACCTGAAAGAGCCATTTATCGAGTTATGCCGCCGTCACGCTGTGGACATCATCCATCCCGATCTGGCCACCGCAGGCGGAATCCTGGAAACCAAGAAGATCGGTGATGCGGCCCAGGAATATGGGGTCCCTATGGCGATGCATTTTGCCGGCACTCCCGTTTCCTGCATGGCCAACGTGCACTGCGCCGCCGCCACCGAGAATTTCCTGGTGCTTGAGTTCCACTCGGCCGATGTTCCTTGGTGGGAGGATTTGGTGGAGGGCGTCGAAAAGCCGATCGTCAACCGCGGCTTCATTAAGGTGCCCGAAGGGCCGGGGTTGGGCATTACCTTGAACGAAGAAGCGGTCAAGAAACACCTGGCCGAGCCCGGCTTTTTCGAACCGACGCCGGAGTGGGACAAAGAACGATCCTGGGACCGGCTTTGGAGTTGAGTCATGCGACGCCGCGATTTTCTCGCCATGCTAACCGCCATACCCTTGCCACGAGCGGCTCAAGCGGCTGCTCGAGGCGCTCCGCGCAACCTCAAGATCACGGACGTAAAGGTACTGGTAACCAACCCCAACCAAGCCGCGATGGGCAATTTCGTGCTGGTCAAGATCGTGACCAGCGAGGCGGGCCTGGAAGGTTGGGGCGACGCCACTTGCACGGGCAGCGAGCTGGCGGTAGCCAAATTCATTGAAGAGCACTTGCGGCCTGCCCTCATCGGGCGCAATCCCATGCGGCTGGAAGACATCTGGCAGACGCTGTTCCTTTTGCCCTACTACCGCTCCGGTTCGGTGCACATGTCGGCGCTCAGCGGGGTGGACATGGCGCTTTGGGACATCAAGGGCAAAGTAGCCGGGCTGCCGGTCTACGAACTGCTGGGGGGCCGCGCGCGCAACCGGCTACTCACTTACACCAGTGTGGGCGGACGCGATTTCCGCGAGGTCGAGGAGGGTGCGCGGCGCATGATCGAGCGCGGCTACAAGGTCTTGAAGGTGCAAGTGCGGGCCCCGGGACTGGAATCCGGCTACGCCGTGCCACCCTCGGATAGCCAGCGCGCCGCTACCGAAAAAGCCCACCGAGCGGGGGTGCCACCGACGGAAACCTGGGAGCCGGGCCCGTATGTGCGCACGCTGCCCAAGCTGTTCGAGCACCTGCGCAAGATCTTGGGTGAAAACATCGAGCTGCTGCACGACGTGCACGAACGCATCACGCCCAGCCAGGCTTTGTGGCTGGCCAAGGCTCTGGAGCCCTACAACTTGTTTTTCCTCGAAGACCCACTGCGCCCCGAACACCTGGACACGTTCCGTTTGATCCGACAGCAAAGCAGCATCCCCATCGCCATGGGCGAAGTCTGGACCGGACAGTGGGACGGCTTGTTCTTGATCACCGAACATCTGATTGACTACGTGCGTCACGACCTTTGCCACTGCGGCGGAATTACTACGGGCAAGAAGATCGCGGCCATCGCCGAGCCTTATGGCATACTCACGGCCTGGCACGGCCCCAGCAATATTTCCCCGGTGGCGCAGATGGCGAATTGCCACGTGAGCCTCTCGGTGCCCAATTTCGGCATCCAGGAGTGCGCCACCAATTGGTCGGAGGCCGCACGCGAGGTCTTCTCTACTGCCCCTACCTTCAGCCAAGGCTACGTGGACATTCACGATGAGCCTGGCTTGGGCATCGCGGTCAACGAGAAGGCTGCGGCCAAGTACCCTTACTTGGCGCGACACCGGCCTACGATTCGGAGGGCGGACGACTCGGCCTGGGCTTACTAAAAAACAAGCCCGCCCGCGCCTGGGCGGGCGGGCCCCCGCGAGCAGCAGGTAAAACGCAGTCATCATAGCACGCGGAAAAGCGGGCGCGTAAAGCGGGCGAGCCGAGAATCTCGCCCCCGAGCGGCCGCGTCGCTGCCCGGGTGCTATAATCGCCTCCGTGAGTGACGTCTATGAGGAGCTAGTCCGCTTGCGACGGCAGGGCAGAAAATGCGCCCTGGCCACCATAGTGCAGGCCCAGGGGTCCATTCCTAGCTACACCGCCGCCAAAATGCTCGTGCGCGAGGATGGTTCCATACTGGGCACCATCGGCGGCGGCTGCGTGGAAGCCGAGGTACGCCACGCGGCGCGCGAGGTATTGGAGAGCGAAACGCCGCGCTATCTTAGCTTCAAGCTCGACATGGACGCCGCTTACGAAAGCGGGTTGATTTGCGGAGGGCAGTTGGACGTCTACATCGAACCGATCGTTCCCCAGCCGCGCGCGATCATCTTTGGCGCCGGGCACATTGCCAGCAGCCTCTCCAAGATAGCCACGCTGGCGGGCTTTGCTACCGTTATCGTGGACGACCGGGAAAGTTTCGCCAGCCGCGAAAGATTCCCCGAAGCATTCCAGGTATACGCTGAAGCTTATGAAACGGCCATTGAGAAGCTACAAGTGGACGCCAACTGCTACCTGGTGATCGCCACGCGCGGGCACCGCGACGACATGCGCGTGCTGCGCCTGGCGCTGGGAACCCCGGCTCGCTACATCGCCATGATCGGCAGTCAACGCAAAGTTACTGCCATTGTCGAGCAGTTAAGTCAAGCCGGCGTGCTGGCGGGCGCCTTGGAGCGGCTCTACGCGCCAATGGGTCTGGATATCGGGGCCGTAACTCCGGAGGAAATCGCGGTTTCGGTGGTGGCGGAAATGATAGCGGTGCGGCGCCGCGCACCTTCGCCCTGGCGCAACTTATCCAAATCCCTGTTCGTAAAGGAAGACGCGAGTACGCTACTCAAGTGAGTTTAGCCGGGATCATTCTGGCTGCGGGCCAGTCGCGACGCATGGGCATGCCAAAAGCACTCCTGTCGTACGAAGGCGAGACCCTGCTGGACCGCTGGATCCGGCTAATGGCGGAGCACTGCTTTCCGGTGCTAGTTGTGGTTGGCCACCACCGCGACCAAATCTGCGCCGGCTCGCAGCGGGCCAGCCAAGCAACTTTCGTTGTCAATGACGCGCCCGAACGGGGGCAATTCAGCTCGCTGAAGTGTGCCCTGGTAGAACTGCCGGAAGGCTGCGCCGGCTTTATGTTTACCCCCGTTGATTATCCCTCGGTCCAGCCGGCGACCGTGGCGAAACTGGCCCACGCTTTCAATAACACGCATGCGCCGGTGGTAGCACCTCGCTTCCGCGGCCGAAGCGGGCATCCGGTTTGCTGCGCGCGGGCACTGGCGGCGGAGATGCTCGCCGAACCGGACGAGTCGCAGGCGCGGATCATCATAAGGCGCTACGGGGACCGCTTACACTACGTCGAGGTAGAGGATCCCGGAATCCTGATGGACGTGGACGATCCAGAGGCTTACACCCGCTTGCTCAGCCAATGATGAGGAAGCCTACGGCAAAAGCCTTACGCCGCGCCTCAGCGGCCCTTGTTGCAGGCGTGCTCGTCGCCGGGGTGGCGGCGCCGTACTGGAACCTGGATCGCTACCGCCAGCAGATTCAAAACGTTCTCGAAACAGAACTCCAGCGCCGGGTGAGGGTGGGCGGGGTGCGCTTGCAACTGCTCCGGGGACCAGGTGTCTCACTCTCCGATGTGGTGATCGAGGAGGAAGCCAGCATGGGCCGCGAACCCGTGGCCTATGTGACAGCCCTGGAGGCCCGCGTAGCGCTTAGTAGCCTGTGGACCGGAAAACTGGACTTTGCCTCCCTGCGCCTGGTGGAGCCAAGCGTGAACCTGGTCAAATCCAGCCGGGGAATTTGGAATTTTGAAGCCATCTTACGGCGCACGCTCACTGCTGATCCGAGCAGACCCGCTCGCGTGCCGTTCATAGCCCTTCGCGGGGGCAGAATCAACTTCAAGTTCGGCGAGACCAAATCCACTTTTTACTTCACCAATGCAAACGTGGACATTACACCGCCAACAGGCAGGAACTCCTATTGGAGTTTTCGTTTCGCTGGTGAGCCGGCGCGTACCGACCGCCCCGCTCGCGGCTTGGGGAGGATCAGCGGGCGCGGCCGCTTGCTGGCGGGGCCGCGTGCGGAGCTGAGTGTCGAGTTGGACCGCGGCTACCTTGAAGAACTCAGTACCCTCATAGCGGGGAGCGACCTGGGATTGCGAGGACGCCTGAGCGCGCGGGCGCAGGCCTCCGGCCCTTTACACGCACTGGCGCTGAGCGGACGAGCAGAGTTACGGGATTTCCGGCGCTGGGATCTGATGCCGCCTCTGGGGGGCGATTGGACGGTGCGCTACACAGGCCACCTCAATCTGCCCGGCCAGCTCCTGAGCATCCAAGCCACGCCCGAGGCTGAGCTTCCCGTCAAGCTCGAAGTCCGCATTTCCGATTACCTGTCGCAGCCGCGTTGGAGCGTGCTAGCAAGTTTCGAAAGCCTGCCGATGGATAGGCTCTCGCAAACCTTACAGCTCTTCGGCCTTGCGCTCCCCAAGCAAGCTCAAATCAGCGGGCTGGCCTCCGGTGAGGTAAGCTTTTCTCGAAGCGACGGCCTTCGGGGAACGGCGCTGGTGCGCAATGCCACTTTCAGCGTGCCTGGGCTGCCTTCGTTTAGCTGCGCGCTGGCGCCTGTGAAGCTGGAGGCCGGGCAGCTACGCCTTGGCCCCTGGCGACTGGATTCGGCCAAGGCTGCGCTCAGTTTCCAGGCCGTTACAAGCCTGGACGGCTCCGGGCTGAGCATAGCCTTGGCGGGCGAAAAGGTGCCCCTGATGCCGGGGGGCCTGCTGCCTCCATGGCCCGGCCTCCCGCCGGTGCCACTGCTGGAGATGTGCCGTGCGGGAACGTGGACGGGTAGCTTGCGCTATAGCCGCGGAAAGCGGGCGGGGAGCTGGAGCGGGCAAATTGAACTGCGTGACGCTCAGATAGAAATCGCTGGCGTGGCTTTGCCTTTACAAATTTCGGAAGCCGTCATGCGGCTTAGCCCCGGCCTCGCCCAATTTCATGGCATGCTGGCCAAGGTCGGCCGGACCGCCCTGGAAGGCGAGTGCCGGCTTGTTGAGGGGAGTTCTCATCCGCACCAGTTTCGCATTGCGCTCCCGGAGCTGGATTTGGCAGAGCTGGAACGCTTGCTAACGCCAACCCTGGATCGCCGCCGGGGACTCATACAGCGTGCCTTGCCCTTTCGCCGAATGGCTGTGCCCGCCTGGCTGGCTGATCGCCACGCGCAGGGGGAGTTTCGCATTGACTCGTTGCGGCTGGGGAGCACCGTGTTGGCCGGCCGCGTACAGGGTCGCCTGCGATGGGATGGAACACGGGTGGAACTCAGTAACTTGACAGCGAGGGTGGGCGATGCGAGTTTCAAAGGACGGCTGGAGCTGGATCTGCGCAAGCTCACGCCGGCCTATCGCGCCAGCGGCGCTCTAGCGCCCTTGCTATGGAACGGCGGGCGCTGGAGTGTTGAAGCCAGCTTGCAGACCGCAGGGCCGACAGACGACCTGCTTGCAAATCTGCATTTGGAAGGAGCCTTTTTGGGAACCTCGGTTTTCCTGGACGAAAAGGAGCAGCTCGACACCGTGGCCGGCCGGCTGGTCCTGGAGTTTGCCGGCGGTGGCCCACGATTGAAGCTTGAGAACCTAGAAGCCACGCGCGACGGGCAACTCTGCCAGGGCCAATGTCAGCCCCTCGCCGAGGGTCGCTATGCAATAGACTTGAATTGTCCTGGTCGCCTTATACGCCTGGCGGCGACTCTTTGGCCGTTGAAGCTGGAGCACATGCCCACGCGGTAGCTCTGAAGTCCAGGCAGCGCGATCCGATACAATGAAGGCGGAAACCGTCCGATGCAGCCGGAGACTGGCGCACCAGAGAGGCTCGGGGTAGAAGCCGTACTCAGCCGCGAGCAGGCCGCTGTGCTAGCTCGGCTCGAGCCGCTCTGGCAACAGGTGAGCAGCGCCCTGGAGGAAGGCTTTTCCAGCCTCGCAATCTCCTTGCAAGCGCTGTTTGAACAGGCGCTGAAGCAAGAACGGGAAAGGGCCCGCCTGGCCGCGCGGCGTGAGCTTATTTCGGCTCTCGAAGAGGCGCTTCGCCGCCTGCGCCAGGCTGGCGACGCCGTTGAGTGGTCAGCAGCCTTGCTGGATGCGGCCAGTGCCTTCTGCCAGCGAGCCGTCCTGCTGTGGGTGCACAGAGAAACCCTACAGGCGGGAGAGGCGATCGGTTTTGAGCCTGAACTGAGGTCCAAACTGGCAGGTTTGCGCATCCATTTGACGCAAGCGCCTGCTTTGCGCGCAGCCCTTGAAAGCGCCGAGCCGGTCGTAACCCAGCGTTGTGCCCGAGAGCTTTCCGAGGCGCTGGCCGCTATCGTGGGTGATTCCGAACAGGCCCGAGCCTGGCTGTTCCCCCTGCAAGCGCAAACAGAGGCAGAAGTAGTGTTGTACGTAGACGGGGAACCGGCCAGCCTAGATGTGGCAGGAATCGAACTAGTTACGCTGGCTGCCGGGCTGCCGCAGAAGAGCGTTTGGCCTGCCCCGGCCCAGATGCCACAGGCGCGTTTGCCTGGCGAGCCGCCGCGCGAGCTGCCCGAGTGGTCACAACTTTCACGCCAGGATCAGGAGTTGCATTTGCGCGCGCGGCGTTTTGCCCGAGCACAAGTGGCGGAGATGCGGCTTTACAAGCCAAGGGCGGTGGAGGCAGGCAGAGCTCGGCGCGAACTTTACAAGGTCCTGAAACCGGAAATAGACGCAGCGCGCGAGGCCTTCCTGAAGCAGTTTGTGGATTTGTCGCCCACGATGGTGGACTACCTGCACCAAGAGCTAGTGCGTACGCTTGCGCTTGATGATGCCAGCTTGCTTGGCGAAGATTATCCGGGTCCTTTGGTCTAAAGGCGTCCTCAGCGGCCTGCTTTTGCTCACGCTAATCGTTGCCCGGCCCGCGGCAGCGCAATCGGCACTGGCGTTGCTGGCCGAAGGCATAAATGCCGCCCAGCGGGAGCAATATGATCAGGCTGCGCGGAGCTTGCGCGCGGCCCAGCGCCGGTTGCCGTTGCTGGCCGATTATGCGGGCTACTGGCTTGCGTGGGCGGAATTCGGGCGCCGGAACTACGCTGAAGCCCTGCGCGCCCTCGAGCCGGTTTGGAATTGCCCGATCGGCTCGCCGCTGGCGGGCAAGGCGGCCTTGCTGGGGGCTCGCGCCCACCTGGAGAGCGGCAACTCCCAGGAAGCCGTCAAGTTACTAAAAACACGGTGGGAGGAATTGCCGCAGCCGGATGGGGAGTTCCTTCTAGGGAGCGCTTGGGAGGCGGCAGGCCAGCCTGCGCGCGCAGCAGTTGCCTACCAACGCGTTTACTACGGATACCCGGCTTCACCGCAGGCACGCGAGGCTGGCCAAGCACTGGAGCGCCTGCGCAGGCAATTGGGCAATTCCTATCCCCCACCCCTGCCTCAGGACATGCTCCAGCGGGCCGATTATTGGTTGCGCTCCCGCCAGTACCGCGCAGCCCGGGCCGAGTACCAAGCCTTAGAAAACCAACTGGGCGGGCGGGAGCGCGAACTGGCCCGCGTGCGCTGGGGCGCCGCTTTGTATTTCGATTACGACACGCGAAGTGCCTGGGAGTACTTGCGTTCGCTTGAGCCGGCGGACCCCGAGGCCGACGCCGAGCGCCTCTATTACCTGGCAGAGTGCGCACGGCGGCTCGATCTCGAGACCGAGATGCTCTCATTCGTGGAGCGTCTCGGCCGGCTTTATCCGAACTCGCCCTGGCGATTGAAGGCCTTGATCTCCGCCGGCAACCGCTATTTGCTCGACAACCAGCCGGAAAAGTATGAGCCCTTGTACCGCGCCTGTTACGAAAATTTCCCGGAAGATCCAGAGGCTGCCTATTGCCACTGGAAGGTAGCCTGGAGCTTGTATCTGGCCAGACGCCCAGAAGCACGCGAGGCTTTGAGCCGTCACCTCCAGCGTTACCCGAGCTCCGAACAGGCGCCGGCCGCCTTGTATTTTCTGGGGCGATTGGCGGAAGCCGCCGGACAGCTTGGGGCAGCGCGCGCATGGTATGAGGGACTGCTGGCGCGCTTCCCCAACTACTACTACGGCGCGCTGGCCCGCCGCAAGCTGGCGGACGCGGCCCTGGCCAAAGCCGCTCCCGCCCCCGCAGTAGCCGAGCTGCTGGCCAAGATCTCATGGCCGCAACGCTCCCCGGGCGATGGCTTCCACCCGCAAGCGAACACCAAACAGCGCCTGGAGCGGGCTCGGTTGTTGCACGCGGCGGGTTTGAGCGAAGCCAGCTTCGAGGAGCTGCGTTTTGGCGCCAGACGCGACGGCCAGCCGCACCTGGCAGCCCAGGAATTGGCAGCGTTGATGGCGCCGGTGGAGCCTCCCTATCGGATCTTGCAAGTGATCAAGCAGTTGGTGCCCGGTTATCTCGGATTCCAACGCGAGGAGGCGCCGAAACGTTTCTGGCATTTGGCGTTTCCGTTTCCTTACCGCAGCCTGATCGAGACCTGGGCCCGCCGGCATCGCCTGGACCCTTTTCTGCTGGCCGGCCTGATTCGCCAAGAGTCTGAATTCAACCCAGGGGCTATGTCTCCTGCACGAGCTTGCGGGTTGACCCAACTGTTGCCCTCGCAAGCCCGCATGCTGGCCCGCCAGTTAAAGCTGCGCTATCGCACCAGCTACTTGTTCCAGCCGGCCATGAACATCCGCCTTGGCGCTTACTATCTGCGCTCGCTGCTCGACAAGTACGAAGGGCGCGTAGAGGTAGCGCTCGCCGCTTATAATGCCGGCGCCAACCGCGCCGAAAGGTGGTTGAATTGGGGCAAGTTCCAAGAGCCCGCGGAATTCATCGAGACCATTCCTTTCACCGAGACCAGGACTTACGTCCAGGCAGTTCTGCGGAACGCGGAGTTTTATCGCTGGCTTTACGGCAGCCCCAGCGTGGTGCGCAAGGCCCCGCAGGCGACGCCACGCCGTCGGCCGCGCACCTCGCCGCGCTGAGCTTCAGCCGGGCCAGTCGTTGCCCTCGGCCGGCTGTATTTCACTTAACCATGGGAAACAACTGCCGCAGCTCGGCTTCGCTGGGCCGGCGCCCATATTCGCAGATTTCGAAAGCCTCCGCGTAGCGAATTTCCTTAGCTCGAGCCGCTCCGTACCATTTGACTAGAGCTGCTCGCACAGCCGGAGTTATGCCGCCGCCGCGGCTCTTGGCCAGCCACTGCCGCCGCGCCGCCGGATCCTTGGGCACCTTGTCGAGCGTGCCCGCTACCCACGGTAGCCACTCGTACATTTGCGATACGTGGGCGTCTAGCGCATCAACTTTCTTTTCCCAGACATCGCTGATATCAACGGCAATATCGGGCCGGAAGGGGTTCGGCTTTTCGAACCGATCCTCGAAATACATGAAGACCGGGTTTCGCTTGAGGGGAGGCGTGTCCGGGCAGATATTAGGGACGACCACCATGTAAGCGGCATCCTGCACCAGAATGCCGGTGTAACGGTGATCCGGGTGATAATCGTTGGGCCGCGGCGAGAGAACCAGGTCGGCGTTCCACTGCCGAATGCGCCGAATTATCTGCTCGCGCACGGCCAGGGTGGGCATGAGTTCACCGTCGTGGTTGTCCAAAACCTCATACTCGGCGATGCCCAAGCGTTTGCCTGCCTCGGCAGCCTCGGCGCGCCGGCGTTTGGCCAAAGCGCCGCCGCCCTGACTTTGGTGGCCCGCATCGCCGTTGGTCACCGAGACGAATTTGACCAGATGACCCATGGCAGCCCACTTGGCCGCCGTGCCTCCCACCCGGGAGTCGCAGTCGTCCGGATGAGCTCCGAAAGCGATGATGCGAAGTTTGGTCTCCTGGGCCGACAGCAACCCGAAACCCAGCAGCAGCATACCTAGTAACCTGGACATAACTCACACTCCGATAGCTTCCTTCCAAGTCGCTTCCTTGCCGGTGTACAGCGCCGTGCGCCCCAGGATGGCAATCAGAGTGCTCAGCGCCGAACGCTCGGCTACGTTTTCGACGTCGCCGCTCAGTATGCGGCTGATGAACTGCTCGATGGCATCGAAAGTTATATCTCGCTTAGAGACCACCTCTTCGACCTGCTTGGGACTCCGTGTGTGGACCATGCGGGCGCGAGAGGTGGCTATAACCCCGGTGCGCCCGGTGAATTCTTCGCCTACCTTGCTGAAGCCTGGCGGGCTTATCTGGTTAGCCTCATAATTGACGTGAATTCCATTGGGGAACTCGAAAGAAAGCGTCAAGTGATCCAGTATCTCCATGCTGGTTCGCACCTTGGTTCCGGCGTAACCAACCGCGCGCAAGGGCAGGCCGCCCAAAAACCAATGCAGAACGTCAAAGTTGTGGCAGTCCTGCTCCACAATGAAATCGCCCGAGTAATCGCGGTAGCAGAACCAGTTGCGCAGCTTTTCTATCTTCGGGTCATCGTAAGGCACGCGCTTGAAAGGATCGCCCCCGATCCAAAAGGCGCGCGCATTGACCAGCTCGCCGATCTGGCCCTCCTGGATGCGCCGGTATGCCTCCAGGTAAACCGGGCCGTAGCGCTGCTGGAAGCCGACCGAGATGCATTTCTTGGGATCGGCTTTCCGGGCCGCGGCAATGACCCGCTTGCAGCCGGCCACATCCACACCCATGGGCTTCTCGCAGTAAACGTGCTTGCGCGCTTGTATGGCCGCTTCCAACTGCTCCGGATGCAAGAACGGCGGCGTAGCGATGATCACGGCGTCCACATCCGAGGCCAGCAGCTTCTGGTAATCCTTGTAAACGGCCGGCTTGCCCTGGATGCGAATGCGCTGTATGGCCTGCTCGATCCTGTCGTCGAATAGGTCGCAGAGCGCGGTTACTTGAGCGCGGGGATCAGCCTGCACGATGGAAGCATCGTAAGAGCCGCGATTCCCCGCCCCAATCAAGCCCACCGAGACCTTGGAACTAGCCTGGCTGCCCCGCACGGTTCGGGCCGGCAAGATCAGGAAAGCACTGGCACTGGCCGTATCACGCAGCCACCTGCGTCTCGATTCCGCTTTCTCAAATTGCTGCATGAAAAAACCTCCCAGCGGGAATTATAGCCAAGCAGGCGGTAGCTCGCGCACAGAGAGACCCCGCCCGGTTAGAGCTTTATCTGCCAGCCCTTGCGATACACCGGCTTCAGCCATTGATTGGCCTCACGGCGGTTGGAGAACTCCCCGCGCTGGTTGTCCCAGAGCAGCTTGCCCTCATAATGCACGGCCACGGCTCCCAGCAACAACCATTCGCAATACGGTCCGGCGATGCTGAAGTTCGAGCAGGCCGGCGCTCCCCCCTTGCACGCCCGAATCCAATCGCGGATGTGCGCGGCGTGGTTCGAGCCTGTGCTGGCTCCTGGGGATCGCGGCAGGTAAGGATCCGGGAGCTTGTACTCGGCCCACCGTTTGCCCGGCAGCAAGCCCACGTCTTCGCCGCGGCCGCTGGTGCCCAAGTAGCCTTTGCTGCCAACGAAGATGCAGTTGTAACCGCTGCCGCGCGGGGCAAAAGCCGGCCCACCTGGCTGGGGCCCTGCTCCGGCCGGCCCGCCAGGAGTCCTTGCGCCCGCAGGCATCCCCGCTTGCGTGCCTCCGCCGGAGCCCGGAATGAAGCCCCCGCGCCCGCGCGGCGGGCCAACCTGTGGGCCCTGCCCGGGGATCTTCCGCGCCTCCTCAGGGCTCATGCCCGGCGGCAGGTAAGCATCGCCCCCTCGGTGGTGATACCAGTATACGGTTACCGGCGGCATAGCCGGCCGCGCCGCAAACTCGTATTTGATCACCAGCTCATCGGGAAAGGTGAAGGGAGGCAAAGAATCTTTCTTGATGCATTCAACGCTGATCAGATATTCCGGGCTTAGTTGCAACGCCCAGTTTGCAGGACCTAGTATATGCACGCCCCAGTCGCCGATCAGGCTGCTGCCAAAGTCGTAAAAGCCACGCCAGTTAAAAGGCAAATAAAAGCCGAATTTCTCCTGGCCTGGATAACCGCGCCCTACTGTCCGTCCAATGCGTGCGTTACGCTCCTGCACGAACTTACGATAATTCTCATCTCCCGCCGTAAAAGGCCGCCAGGCGGCCACGCCCAGCCAGAGGTCCCAGTTCAGCGTTTCCGGCACCGGCGTGGGCGCAGGGATTTCCTTCATCCCCTGCGGCCAGCCCGCCACGCCCGTCCAGGCGTGTACTTCGCGCACCTCGCCGATTTCGCCCGACCAGATGATCTCACAAGCCACCCGCGTGGCGTCGTGCGAGTAGCCTTGGTTGCCCATCTGGGTGGCCACTTTGTATTTCTCTGCGGCCCGCGTCAACACCCGAGCTTCCCAGGAAGTGCGCGACAAAGGTTTCTCCAGGTAAACGTGTTTGCCAAGCTGCATCGAGGCTAGCGCGCAGTAAGTGTGCATGTGGTCGGGCGTGCCAATGATGACGGCGTCAATACTCTTGCCTTGCCGATCCAGCATCCGGCGGAAGTCTTTGTAACGCTCGGCATGCGGCCACTGCTTGAAACCTTCGGCTCCGCGATCCCAGTCCACGTCAGCCAGGGCGACGATATTTTCCCCTCCGGCGGCGGCCAAGCGTGCGTCGGCGAAGGGTTGGCCGCCGCAGCCGATGAGAGCCAGGTTAAGCTTTTCGTTCGGCGATTTGTAGCCCAGCGCTTTGAGCGAGGGGATGCTGGCAAAGCCCCCGGCAGGAACCGCCCCTGCCAGCAGGCTGCCATAAAAGAAGTAGCGGCGAGTGAATTGATTAGCGGACATAAGGCAACTCCTCTCCTTGCGCCACACCAGCCACATTATCTTATCGCCGCTCGCCGGCCCACCGCAAGCAGCTACCGCTTGCTCGGTGACTTGCCCAGGCACATGGTGAGCCAGGATCTGCTTGGCAGCGTCAAGGGACAGGTGGAAGATCCGGATTGGGCCGATAGTAAGTGCCCTCTATGAACGGAAACTTCCTGGCAATGCCGGCAATCAATTCCACGCCGAAGCCGGGCCGGTCGAAGAGCTCCATGTAGCCTTTGCGCACGACCAACGGGTCCTTGAAGATCTCTTCTTTAAATGGGTTGTAGGTTTGGTTCAATTCCAGCATCAAACGATTGGGTATGGCCGCTACCAGCGCGGCGTTGGCCATCGTGGTCAGGCCGCCATGCCAGTTGTGGGGACAGCACAGCTTGTTGCGCAGCGCCGCCATTCTGGCGATGTGCCAGGCCTCGGTTACGCCCGTTACGTTGCAATCCGGTTGGACGATGTCGTAGGCGTCGCGGTCTATCCACTGCTTGAACTCGAAGCGGGTGGTACGGCCCTCGCCGCCGGCCACCATCACCGTCGGCAACGCTTGGTTGATCCGGACGTAGTCTTCCAGCGCACCCTCTTTTGCAGTACTCACCGGCTCCTCAAACCACAGGAACTTGAGCTCCTCGAGCACCGGGCACAGCTCCAGGCACTCGGCGAGACTCAAGCGCATGTTGCTTTCTTGAATCAAATCGAAGTCCGGCCCCACTGCCTGACGCAGCTTGTAGAGCAAGGGGATGTACTTGCGCACCGTGATGCCGTTGTTGCGCCATTCGGTCCCGATGCGGAACTTGAAGGCGGTGTAACCCGCTTCCTTGTGCCGGACCGCTTCGTCAATAAGGTCTTCCGGGCGCTTGTACCAGGCGTACGAGACCCCACCGGAAGCGTATACGCGGATGCGACGCTGGGGCGGCTGCTCCGTGGCTAACAGTCTGTAAACAGGCGTGCCGACGGCCTTGCCAATGATGTCCCACAACGCCATGTCAACGCCGGCCCAAGCAGCAGCTCCCGGCCGGCCCAGCGGAATAGACCAACCCGCGGCGAGATGCTCGACGTCGAAGGGATTCTTTCCTAAAATGAGGGGACGAATCCGATCCTCAATAATTTGCTTCATTTGCAGCGGCCCGCCGTAAGGGCTGGACTCACCAATGCCCACGATACCCTTGTCGGTGAAGATCTCCACCAACACGGCATCTGTCTTCCAGACCAGGATGCTGGCCACCATCCAGCGCTTGTCTGGCGGCAATTCATAAGACATCAGCGTCACTTTCACGTCGGTGACTTTGAGGTTCTCGCGGGGTACGCCTTCTAGCGGGTGAACTCGCCGACGGAAAGTCTGGTCAGTTGTCGGTTGTGGTGTGCGGGCCTGGCTGGCGGGCGAGACGATCGCGCCGGCAAGCGCAAGGCCTGCCTCCCTCCGCGTGATCATGTGTGCCTCCTGGTTAAAAGGGTCCTTCGCCCCATAAAAGCCATACAGCTTGTGCTGCTACCGGGCCCACCAGGTTAGCGCATCTCGCCTCTTTTCATGCTTGCGGGCGCCAGCCCGCCGGCATGGCTGGATGCTGTCAGGGGCTGGCCGCCCAGCGCTTGGGGCGGCAGTCGGAGTCGGTTTCCAAGGAGAGGGAGGAGTACCTCGAGGCGCACTCGCCGAATACGCCCGGCTGGCGGGCATCGCGAAGGAGGCTTGACTCATGGCGGTCGAATGGCCTTTTGCGAAAAAGAGAATCGAACTCCGCGGCGTGGGGGAGTGGCAGATTAGCGCCGAGGACGCGCAAGGTCAGGTAGCCAGGGGTCATAACGCGAGGCTGGGGGTTAGCCGCTCGGCACTGGCATGCGAGGGTGCCCCGAAGCCGTCGGCTGGGTGCAAGGTTTGGTGTTAGCGGAGGGCGGTAACGGCTGAAGAAGAGAAATTTCAGGCCGCCTAAGTGTATGTTAGCTGGTCGGTTGCAGCGTGCAGTGGCGCAGCCAGGCGGGGCAATAGCCGCTGGCGCGCGACTACACTGAAGCCGGTAGTTCCTACTCGCATTGGCCCGGTTTCCGAGCAGGCCGGGCCGCAGGGGTGGTGGGCAATCAAATTCAAGCCTGAAGGGGGAAGGCGAAACCCTGCGGCGCCGGCGCTCGGGACCGGGCTTTTTTTGGAGGATGAATCGTGGTTGGTGGTTTGCGCGCAGTAGTCGGCTGGATGATGGCAGGAGCAATGTGGGCGGCTCCCCCGCTGACAACGATTCAAGACGTGCTGTACAAAGCGGACGGGACACCCTTCAACGGCGTGGTGTTCATCGAGTGGAAAGGTTTTGAGGCTTCGGATCGGTCCAACATCGCGCCTCAGCAGTTGACAGTTTCGGTGGTAATCGGCGTTCTCCGGGTGCGTTTGGTACCGACCACGACGGCGACGCCGCCCACCACTTATCGGGTGCGATACAACAGCGACGGTAAGGTGCAGTTCGAGGAAACCTGGGCGGTGCCACCCAGCGCCACGCCGCTCCGCATTCGGGACGTGCGGGTGGCGGCGCCGGCGGCGGGGCAGCAAGCGACCACCGTTCAAATCAGCGACGTGGCCGGCTTGGAAGAAGCGCTAGAGGCGCGGGTGGAGAAGGGACCTGGTTTCGCCCCTTCGCGCGCCGTATTCGTTAACGCCCAAGGAGCGCTGGAGGCCGTGGTGGGCAACCTGGGCGACTGCGTCCGCGTGGACGGGACGGCAGGCCCCTGTGGCGGTAACGCCGTGGGGACCAACGCGCGGTTTGTGGACGCGGAGACACCTGCCGGCTTGATTAACGGCACCAATGCAGTCTTTACGCTCAGCGACAGCCCCTCGCCGCCAAGCGGTTTGGCTTTGTACCGCAATGGCCTGCTGTTGAAACAGGGCCTGGATTACACCTTGAAGGGCAATGTGATCACCTTCGCTCCGGAGGCGATTCCCCAACCCGGGGATGTGCTGGCGGCCTCCTATCGGATGAGCGGCGGGGAATCGTTCGCGCACCCGCTGCTGGATGAGATGCACAGCGACACTACGCCGGCCGCTCCCGTGCGGGGAGACTTGATCGTGGCGGCGGGCACGGCCACTACCACCTGGACAAGGTTGCCGCTGGGGCCTGCCAATCGCTGCCTGGTTTCCAACGGGCAAGATGTGGTTTGGAACACTTGCCTGTTTACGAACTTTCCGGCCGGTTCAGTGCCTTTTGTGGACGGCAACGGGAACCTGGCTCAGAACAATAATCGCCTTTATTGGGATAACCAAAGCCGGCGTTTGTCGGTGGGCAACAACGCAAGTACGGCCACGCTGCTGGTTTGGGATGCGCTGCCGGGAACTGGTAGCACCACGCTCGCAGTGCGAGCCGGCGAAGGACAAGGCAGCGCACCGTTGGCAAGCTGGCAAAACGCGTACGGGGTCGAGGTAGCGCGAATGGATGCGGGCGGGCGGTTAACGGCGAGTTCGATTCAAGCCAGCAGCTCATCGCAGCAAGCGGCCTGGCGGGATAGCGGGAGCACGGAAGATCCGACCAGCGCGGCCAACGGGGACGTTTGGTATAACACCAGCTTGCAAGCGCGCAAGAGCGTAGAAGGCGGCCAAGTACATACACTGCCCCAAGTGCTTTGCTCGAGCACGGGCACAGCGACCTCCAGCAGCAGCCTGGTGCGGCTGGGAAGCTGCACGATTCCGGCGGGGCTGCTCAAGCCGGGCGACAGGGTGGATATACGATTTGACTTCTCACACCAGGGCACGACAAGCGGGTTCCGAATCGAGGTCCGCTGGGGGGCCACCGCCATGCTGGCGCAGGCACTAGACGCGTCGGCCACACTTATCTCCGGGCGAGCCGACGCCGCGGTGCGGGCCGGCGGGGTGCAGTGGAGCGTGCAGAGCTGGGGCACCGGCGTCAGCTTCTCGGTGGGAGCGGGTCAAGCAACCGATTCGCTGGTCGACCCGTTGAAGATTGAACTGCTGGGCGCTATGGCGGCGCCCACGGCGGAAAGTGTAACCCTGGAAAACTTCACCGTGCTCCGTTATCCGGCCCAAGCCAATCCCTGAGGCGCTAGCAAGTCTCAACCCGGACAGCTTTCTTGAGCCAGTCGGGGTCGAACTCCACGCCTAGCCCAGGTCCTTCGGGCACCTTGATGACACCGTTGCGGATAAGAAAATTGGGACTGTACCAGGAAGCTGGTTTTTGCGGACCGCGGCAGGGGAACTCCATGAAGGGGCCGATATTGGGGATGGCGGAAGCGAATTGCAAGATGTTCGAAGCGGCAGCGTCGGTCTGGGTATTGTGGGGTACGATCCACATTTTGGCCTGGCGCGCCATGCGGGCCACGCGCGCGGCGCGGACGAGGCCGCCGTTGTAATTGATATCAGGCTGCACGATGTCCACCACGCGGTTCTCGATCATCCAGTTGAAGCGCCACAGGCTGGCGTCCTGCTCGCCGCCCGCGACGGGGATTGAAAGGGCGTCGGCCACGCGCTTGGTCTCACCGAGTTCTTCCCAGGGGCAAGGCTCCTCGAAAAAGCCGACCTTGAGTTCCTCGAGCATCCGGCCAACCTCGACGGCCACGCGCGAGTCATAGGAGCCGTTGGCGTCGGCGTAGATAACGATCTCGTCGCCGAGGCGTTTGCGAGCCAGCGGCATCATGCGTCGCGTGCGGCCCGGATAAGCGTCAGCGTTGCGGCTCATGCGGCCGCCGATTTTGAACTTGACGGCGCGGGCTCCGGTGGCCGCGACGGCGCGGACGTAGATTTCAACTTCTTCCTCGGCGGTGGTATTGCGCTCGGAACCGGACAGATACACGGGAATCTCGCGGCGCAGCACGCCGCCCATCAACTCACCCACCGGCTTTCCCGCGACCTTCCCCAACAGGTCCCACAGGCTCAGCTCCACCGAGGCTACGGGCACCCAAAACGCCTGCCCCGCCATCTTGTAGTTAGCCACGTAGACCTGATCGAGCAGGGTTTCCAGCTCGCGCGCATCCTTGCCAATGAAATGCGGGATGACGCGGCGCAGCAGGATAGGGATGAAATCTTCGATTTGCTTGGTGCGGGCCAAACCCACAACGCCGTCGGTCGAGCGCGAACGGACTAAGTAGACCGACCCGTTGCGGAGCAGCTCGATGGATGCGATCTTGACCGGCAGGCGGGAGACCTTGTGCAGTTCAAACAAAGGCTTCTCGTAGTCAGGGATGGTGCGGGAAGGGTCCTCATCCTGGCGGCTGGCCAGAGCAATGGCTGGGGCCGCCCTAAGCAGATCACGACGACAGAGCATAGTCACAGTACGATATGATGGCACGCCGGTGCCCTCGAAACAAGCGCAGCAGGAAACAAAGCAAGCGAAGCGGGAAAGGCTGGCGCGGGCGGCAGTGCCCGTGGCGCTTTTGGTGGGGATCGGCTGGCTGACGCCGCGGCCGGCTGAAATCACGCCGGAAGGCTGGAGGCTGCTGGGGATCTTCGTGGCCACGGTGGTAGGGATGCTGCTCCAACCGTTGCCGGGTGGGGCGCTGGTGCTGGTGGCGGTGACACTTTCGGCGATATTGGGAGGGCTGAAAATTGAGCAGGCCCTGAGCGGCTACGCCAACGAGTCGGTCTGGCTGGTGATGGCGGCCTTTTTCATCTCGCGCGCGCTGATAAAGACGGGGCTGGCGCGGCGCATTGCGCTGGGCTTTGTGCGGCTGTTCGGGCGCACTTCGTTGGGCGTCTGCTACGCGCTGTCGCTGTCGGACATGGTGCTGGCCAGCATCATTCCTTCCAACGCAGCTCGCTCGGGAGGGGTCATTCTGCCGATTGCGCGCTCTGTGGCCGAACTTTACGGCTCGCAACCGGGGCCGACGGCGCAGTTGCTGGGCTCGTTCTTGATGACCGCCGTCTACCAGAGCATCTGCGTCACTGCGGCGATGTTTCTGACCGGGCAAGCTTCGAATCCCATGGCGGCCCAGATTGCCACCGAGAGTTTCGGGTATCGCGTGGATTGGACGAGCTGGTTTGTGGCCGGGATCGCGCCGGGGTTGTGTTCGCTGCTGCTAGTCCCGGTGGCAGTGAGGTGGCTGAACCCGCCGGAAATCCGCCGGACGCCGGAAGCGGCGGCATTCGCCGTGAAGCAGTTGCGGAGCATGGGCCCGATGAGCCGGGCGGAGCGGATTGTGCTGGCGGTGTTTCTGGGAGTTTGCGGGACTTGGGTGACGACGCGCTGGCACGGGTTGGACATAACGGTGACGGCGCTATTGGGATCGTCGGCGCTACTGGTGACGGGGGTGCTCAACTGGGAGGACGTCAAGAACGAAAAGGCAGCCTGGGACATTTTCATCTGGTACGGCGGGCTGCTGATGTTAGGCAAAGCGTTGAACACAGCGGGGGTGACGACTGTGTTTGCCAAGGCGGTGGGCGGTGCGCTTGAACAGGCGGGGTGGGTGGTGCTGTTCGGGGTAGCGCTGCTGGTTTACTACTACGCCCATTACGCCTACGCCTCCATCACGGCGCACATCCTGGCGATGTACTCGCCGTTTCTGGCCGTACTGGCGGCGAAAGGGGCGCCGCTGGGGCTGACGGTATATGCTTTCGCCTGCTTTGCCAACCTGGCGGCGGGGCTGACCAATTACGGGACCACGCCGGCGCCCATGTTTTTCGCACATGGCTACGTAAGTCTGGGGCGTTGGTGGAAAGTGGGGGCGGCCGTATCGCTCGTCAACATTGCCGTCTGGACTACGGTGGGATTCGCCTGGTGGAAGCTGCTCGGGCTGTGGTAAGTGCTCAGTGCACGGCTTCCCACTCCAGACGGCGCTGGCGGGCGGCGCGCAAGCGATCACGGTATTCCTGGGCCAAGGTGGCCAAGCCCGCCCAGTAGTAACCGGCCACGAACAGCAACAGGAAGGGCAGCGAGAAGAAGTTATAGGTCTCGATGGCGAAGGCGACCCCACCGAGGAAGTACGTGCCGATGGCCAGCTCTATCCAGGGCAGCCAGCCGCTCTTGCGGCGATATTTCTGGCGAGCCAGTTTCTGTCGCTTGCCTTCAACGGCGTACTTGGGTGTGCGAACGAAGCTGCTCTGGCGCCCCAGCAACGCCTCGATGACGCCCCGCGTGTTAATGATGGTCAGGCCGATGCCGGCCGCCAGCAGGGCAGGCAGCAGGAATATGCTGCGCTTCCAAGAGTGCGGGAACAGTTCGCGCTGGGCCACCGTGTAGAAAACGAACATGGAGCAGAAACAGGCCAGGATCAGGGGCAGATCCAGCAGCAGCATCTGCATCCAGCCCATGTAAAAGCGCACGATCATCACGGGCAGCAGCAGCGCGCTGACCACGATCACCAGCAGGTAGGTGATGTTGGGCGTGAGGTGGAAGAAGGCCTCCAGTTTGTGGCGCCAAGGGATGGGGGAGCGGAGGATAGCCGGCAGCAACTTGCGCGCGCACTGGGTGAGGCCTTTGGCCCAGCGCGACTGCTGGACCTGGAAGCCGTACATCTCATCGGGCAGTTCCGAGGGGCACTCGACGTGCGGAAGATAGAGGAACTTCCAGCCCCGGAGCTGTGCGCGGTAGCTGAGATCGGCATCCTCGGTAAGGGTATCGTGCTGCCAGCCACCCGCATCCTCGATCATCTGGCGACGCAGGAGGCCGGCGGTGCCGTTGAAGTTGAAGAACAGCCCGCGCGCGCAGCGTGCGGTCTGCTCGAGGACGAAGTGCCCATCGAGCATCATGGCCTCGACTTCCGTGAGCAGGTTGGACTCGCGGTTGAGATAACTCCAGCGGGTCTGCACCACGCCGACTTGGGGATCAGTAAAGAAATGCACGGTGCGGTGCAGGAAGTCGGGGGGAGGTATGAAGTCGGCGTCGAAGATGGCGATCAGCTCACCGGTAGCGGTTTTCAACCCTTCGGCCAAGGCGCCGGCCTTGAAGCCGAGCCGGTGGGGACGATGGTGGTACTCGATGGGATAGCCCAGCGCCTGGTAGCGCGCGACCAGGGCCTCGGTGAAAGGATGAGTGTCGTCGGTGGAATCATCGAGGACCTGGATTTGGAGCAACTCGCGAGGATATTCGATGCGCAGGACCTCTTCAATAAGGCGCTCGACGACGTAGCGTTCGTTGTAAATGGGCAATTGTATGGTCACGCGGGGCAACTGCTCGAAGCGGCGGGCAGGGACCTTGGGCAGGCGCATGCGGTAACTGAAGTACAGGCGCAGTATCTCGTAGCGGTGCAAGCCGTACAAAGAAACGATGAAGAGGCAGCCGAAATAGGGGATGAGAATGATCCAGTCGAACCAGCTTAGCTGGTGAATGCCTGCAAAGGTATCGTCGAAGAAGGCGCGCTGGAACTGGCGCCAGGCGGAAGCAGCGAGCAGCAGCGACCACGCAATCTGCATGAACCCTCGCGACCGAGCCCGACTCACCCATTGTAGCCCATCGAGAGCAGGGGACGGAACTAGCGGGGTTCGTCGTATACTGGATGGCATGCGTGCCCGTTGGATGGCGGTGTTGTGGTGTTTGGCGCCGGGCCTGGCGCAAGTAAAGCTGACGCAAGGCCCCGATCGGATCGAAGTACAGATTGACGGTCAGCCGTTTACAACCCTGTTCATGGGATCGGATGTGACCAAACCATACCTGCACCCGCTGCGCTCGGCTTCCGGCAAGGTGGTGACGCGCTATTATCCCATGGAAAACCGGGAAGGTGAACGGCGGGACCACCCGCACCAGCGCGGGTTGTGGTTCAGCCACGGAGACGTGAACGGCTACGATTTCTGGGCCAATGAAGTTAGCCAGAAGGGGCCCAACAAGGGCAGGATCGTGCTGGATAAGGTGATTAGCTTGCGCAGCGGGCGGCGGCAAGGTTCACTGGAGGTATCGTTCAACTGGCTGGACCCGGCGGGCAAGCCGATTCTAAACGAGCGGCGCACGATGGTGTTTCATGCCGATCCGCGCTTGCGCGTGGTGGATTTTGACATCGTGCTGACCGCGCTCGAAAAGGTCAAGTTCGGCGACACCAAGGAAGGCACCTTTGCTTTGCGACTGGCGCCTTCGCTGGAAGAACCGGTGCGGGGGGCGCCGGAGACGCCGCGCCGCACAGGCAAGATGGTCAACGCCGAGGGGCTAGAGGGAGAGCGGCAAGTATGGGGGAAGCGCTCGGCCTGGGTGGATTACTTCGGCGAAGTGGAGGGAGAGAAGCTAGGGGTCGCCATCTTCGATCACCCGAGCAATCCAAAGCACCCTACCTTCTGGCACTCACGCAGCTACGGTTTGTTTGCCGCCAATATTTTCGGCGAGCATGATTTCATGGCCGACAAGAGCCGGGACGGTAGCCTCACGCTGGAGCCGGGCGGCAAGTTGCGCTTCCGCTACCGCGTAGTCATACATCCGGGCGACTGCCAGAGCGCGGGGATCGCGGAAATGTACAAGAAGTACGCAGCGGGCCAGTGAGCGCGGACAGCGGGCGCTATGAGCAGCGGCTTGGGCTCGGTGCTCGGCTTGACAGCGGCGCTGGTTCTGCTGGGGGCGGGCCTTTGGTTGCAAAAAAAGTTCCACCGGCGCTTGACGCCGGAAGAGCGCGAACGCCGCCGGCGATTGAAAGTGGACGCCAAGGGCCGGATGAGCGATGCCACGCTGATTGAGGTGCGCGGGCCGGTGGTATATTACCGCTACGAAGTGGGTGGAGTCGAGTATGTAGCCTCGCAGGACTTGACGGGCTTGTTGCACCTGTTGCCGGGCGAGCTAACCGGACTCAGCGGGCACGCCAGCGTGAAGTACCTGCCTGAGAACCCAGCTAACTCGATCCTAGTTTCCGAGAACTGGTGCGGTCTGCACCGGCGTCCCAGCAAACCCGCCCAAGGAAATGCCTGAGGCGGCTGCGCTGCGGCGCGCCGACAGTGCCTGATCGCACGGCCACCAAAGGGGATTTCAGGAAGTTCTCTGGACGTTTTCGGCTTGGAGTCCCTTGGGCCCGCGTTTGACCTCGAACTCCACTTCCACGCCGCTGTCCAAAGTGCGATAGCCAGGCATCTGGATCGCGGTGTAATGTACGAAAACATCCTCGCCGCTGGAGCGCTGGATGAAGCCATAGCCCTTGGCAGCGTTGAACCACTTGACGACGCCTTTTTCTCTAGCCACGCTCAAACTCTCCTGAAAAACCGAGTGGCAGGTGCGCTTACCGCGTGGGGGGCCGGCGGGTGGGCGGAGACGACACCCGCCCCGGAGCGGGACGCCCGTGGCTGGCTTTCCTCAACGGCGAGACTGCGTACCACACCACTGCAAGAATCAGACAACCTCAAGCATTTTCGCAAAAGCGCCGGGCGGGTTCAACAGCCCGGTGCAAGCGTGGGGATCTGACTTGCCCCCTGTGCCTGCCGGCGCCAGGATAAAGCGCTTCAGGCTAGCGGACCGGCGCCCAAGGCTTTCAACATCCGGTAGACCTTCGCCACAGGCAGTCCCACCACATTGAAATAGCACCCTTCGATGCGCTCGACGAATTTGCTGGCCAAGCCCTGCACGGCATAGGCGCCGGCCTTATCCATGGGCTCGCCGCTGGCTATATAAGCCTGGATCTCCGGCTCAGTTAAAGCAGCGAACCGCACGCGAGTGACTTCGCAATCAACCAGCTCGGCGGCCCCGCTCTTCAGGCAGACACCAGTGAGGACCTCATGCGTGCGGGCCGAGAGCCTGCGCAGCATGCGCGCGGCATCGGCGGCATCGGCAGGTTTGCCGAGAATTTCGCCATCCACGACGACCACGGTATCAGCGCCCAGAACTATGTCCTCAGGGCCGGCGGGCACGGCGCAGGCCTTTGCGCGGGCCAGGCGCATCACGTGATCGGCAGGCAGCTCACCGGCTTGCCAGCGTTCGTCCACCCGGGCTGGCCTCACCTGAAAGCGGAAGCCGGCGCGCGCCAGCAACTGCCGGCGCCGGGGCGATTGCGAAGCCAGAATCAGCATCTCAATGGGATAGTAAAACAGCGGCGTGCTAGAATACGGTAATTCCAGCCGCCATGGATCGAGCCGCCAAGCTGATTGCGCGCATGAACATCCCCGGCGGACCCACGCTGGAAGAAGTTATTCGCAGGCTGTGGCCGACGGTGGTAGGCAAGGTGGTGGCGCGGCATACGCGGGTGTACGCCATTTACGAAGGCAAACTGCTCGTGGCCGTCGAAGACGAAAGCTGGCGCAGCCAACTTGGACCGCTGGAGGGGCAGATCTTGAAAAGGCTGCGAGAAGTGCTGGGACAACAGGCCGTGAGCAGGATTGTCTTCCGCCGCTGCGCCTTGCGACACGAGCCGGCACGTGCCGAAAGCGCGCAAGCGACCGACGAAGCCGAGGGGATCGCGGACCACGTATTGCGGCGCCTTTACATGAAGGAGAGGGCAAAGTGGCGAGCGTGAAAATCAGTGAGGAGGAAGTTCGCTACGTGGCCGATCTGGCCAACTTGAAGCTGACGGAGGAGGAAGTGCGGCGCATGTGCGCCGAGCTGGGAGCCATCCTCGCCTACATGGACAAACTGAACGAGCTGGATACGCGCGAGGTGGAGCCGATGGCCCAGGTGCTTTACGAGGCCGAAGAAACGGCTACCTTGCGCGAGGATTGCGAAGGTCCCACGCTGGGCGCGGAAGCGGCTCTGGCCAACGCGCCGCTGGCGGGCGCGGGCTACTTCAAAGTGCCCAAGGTGATAGAGCGGTGACGGCAGAGCAGATACGCAGTCTGAGCATCGAGCAGGTAACCCGTGGCTTGCGTGAGCGGCGCTTCTCAGCCGTGGAGCTGGCGCAGGCAGCGCTGGAAATGGCCCGTGCGGAGAATCCGAAGACCAACGCCTATTTACACTTTTGTCCGGAACGGGCGCTGGAGGCGGCCCGGCGGGTAGATGCGAAGCTGGCCGCGGGAGAGGACCCGGGGCCGCTGGCGGGCGTGCCGGTGGCAGTAAAGGACGTAATACTGACCAAGGGCGTGCGCACTACCTGCGCCTCGCGGCTGCTTGAAAACTATGTACCGCCTTATGACGCCACGGCGGTGATCCGGCTGGAGGAGGCCGGCGGGGTGATCCTGGGCAAGACCAACTGCGACGAGTTCGCGATGGGATCCTCCAACGAGAACTCGGCCTTCGGCCCTGTCCGCAACCCGGTGGCACCGGACCGGGTGCCGGGCGGCTCCAGCGGGGGTTCGGCAGCAGCGGTGGCGCAAGGTACGGCGGTGGTGGCGCTGGGATCAGACACGGGCGGCTCCATCCGCCAGCCCGCCAGCTTCTGCGGGGTAGTGGGAATCACCCCGACTTACGGGCGTGTCTCCCGTTACGGGTTGGTGGCTTTTGCCAGCTCGCTTGATCACATCGGTCCGTTCGCACGCAACGTGCGGGACGCCGCTGTTGTGCTGGGAGTGATTGCCGGGCGGGATCCGATGGATTCGACCTCTGCTTTCGCGCCAGTGCCGGACTATGCGGCGCTGCTAGAGGGCAGAGTGAGCGGTATGAAGGTAGGCTTGCCCCGCGAGTATTTCAAGGACCTGACGAGCGAAACCGGCGATTGCATCCAGCGCGGCATTAACACGCTGACGCGGTTGGGCTGCCAGATCCGCGAAATCAGTCTCCCGCACACCGAATACGCCATTGCTTGCTACTACATCATTTGCACCGCAGAAGCCAGCTCCAACCTGGCGCGCTACGACGGGGTGCGCTACACGCGACGCTCGCCCAACTCGGAAACCCTGGCTGAGATGTATCGCAACAGCCGGGGGGAAGGTTTTGGGGCGGAATGCAAGCGCCGCATAATGCTGGGCACCTATGTGCTGAGCGCCGGCTATTACGAGGCGTATTATCTGAAGGCGCAAAAAGTGCGTACCCTGATCGCGCGAGATTTCACAGAAGCCTTCCGGGAGGTGGACGCCATCGTAACGCCCGTTTCGCCTTTCCCCGCGTTTCGTTTGGGCGAGAAGATAGCCGACCCGCTGGCCATGTATCTTTCCGACATTTACACGATCACGGGAAGCCTGGCGGGCATTCCCTGCATGAGTGTGCCTTGCGGCCGTACGCGGGAAGGTCTGCCAGTGGGGATGCAAATTTTGGCGCGCCATTTCGATGAGGTCGGCATGCTGAGGTTGGCATATGCCTTCGAGCAAGCCGGCGGCGCCGAAGGTTGAAAAAGAGCGATTTAGCCGCCACCGCGGGCCGCGAGAGAGCATCTTACAAGCCAGGAGGTTCGAGCCATGGCCCATCAAATCAAGGCCAAGAACTTTGACCGGATAATGCGGGATTTGGACGGCATTTCCGCTCGCACCATGAGCGAGCACTACAAGCTTTATCAGGGCTACGTGAACAAGTACAACGAGATCATGAGCAAGCTGGAGGCCGCTGAGCGCGCCACCGCCAACCAGGTTTTCAGCGAGCTGCGGGAGCTGAAAGTGGAGCTGAGTTTCGCCATCGGCGGGGTCAAGCACCACGAGATTTACTTTGGGCACTTGGGCGGGCGCGGGGGCGATCCGCCGGCCGAGATCCGGCAATTGCTGGAGAAGTATTTCGGTTCCGTAGAGGCCTGGCGGGCGGATCTGAAAGCCACGGCGATGGCTTCGCGGGGCTGGGCCTGGACGGCTTGGGATCGTGACTGGGGTTACTTGTTTAATTACGCCGGGGATGCTCAGAATACCTTTCCGGTATGGAACGCGGTGCCGATAGTAGCCCTGGATGTCTACGAGCACGCCTACTATTTGGATTACGGGACGGCGCGAGCAAGCTACATTGACGCCTTTTTCCGGAATCTGGATTGGGAGGCGATAGGGGCGAGGCTGGAAGAGGCGCGCAAGGGCTGAGTCCTGGGGGCTCAGGGATTCGCCGGGGGTGTTCTAAGGTCCCTTGCCCATCGTGCCGTTGGGCAGAAGTCCCGATGCTAGAAGGCAGGGACGGCTATGCTGCGAGTGGCGCTGATTTTGCCTGACCAGCGACTAGCAGGCGAACTGGAGCGTGCTGTGCTGGGTACGCGGGCGGCAGTGGTGGCCGCCAATTTGGACCACTATCCAGACGCGGCTGAACTGGAGCGCTTGCTGGTGGAGCGGGGCGTAGAGGCGGTGTTGCTGAGCTATGAATCGCCGCACCGCTTTGCCACCGTGGCTTCCTGGCTGGAGAAGAAAGCCGCGGGGATGCCCATGGCGGCGGTGGTGAGCTCGGCCGACCCCTCCACGCTGCTGGAGTTGATGCGAGCTGGGGTGCGGGAGCTAATAACGCCGCCCTTCCGAGAGGACCGGCTGCGGGAGGCATTGGATCGGCTGCAAAAGCTGGTGGATAGTCGCACGCAGTCTATAGAGCGGCTGTACTCGTTCTTGCCGGCCAAGGCGGGCGTAGGGACCAGCACCGTGGCGCTGAACACTGCGGTGGCTCTCTCGCGCACATTGGACGGCAGCGTGCTGCTGATAGATTTCGATCTGCACAACGGCATTCTGGCCTTCCTGCTCAAGCTGAGCCCCCGCTATTCGGTCGTGGACGCCATCGAGCATGCCTACCATCTTGACCAGGACATCTGGGCCAAGCTGGTCTGGCCGGTAGGGCCGCTGGAGGTGATGCCTAGCGGGCGGCTGGATCCCAGCGTACAGGTGGAGGCGGAGCCTTTGCGGCTGCTGCTGGCTTTCGCACGCCGCTATTACAAAGTGATCTGCGTTGACCACTCGGGCATGATGGAGAAACACTCGCTTGAGATCCTGCGCGAATCCGAGCGTATTTTCCTGGTCACCACCGCCGAGGTCCCAGCTTTGCATCTGGGGGCGGAAAAACTGAATTTCCTGCGCGGCCTGGATTTGGGCGACCGGGTTGAGATCCTGCTTAATCGCGCCCATTCGCGCGGCCTGCTGAGCAAGCAGCAGATCGAGAACATGCTGGGCGCCAGCATCCGAGCTTCGATCCCCAACGATTACGTGGCGGTGCACAACTCGATCATGGAGGGCAAGCCGATGGCGGAGGACAGCCGGTTGGGCAAGCACTTCGCCGAGTTTGCCCGGAGCCTGCTGAGCCAGCCTGGCGCTGGTTCGGCCAAGAAGCGCAAGCTGTTGGAATACTTCTCGCTGGCGCCGGTTCAGTCCCCCGGGAAGTAGCCTGCTCCCGGCGCTGGTTGAGAGCCGGTTTCCCGCAGGCCCAGAACGGCTGCACAGGCGTTTATCCCCGGGCGGACAACCAAACTCCCCAGCCCCATGGTTCGTGTGAGACCATAGGCCAGCAGGAGGAAATTTCCATGGCAGTTGATCGCAGGCTGATGGCCTGGCTGACGCTGGCGACAGTGGGGCTATCATGTTTGGCCCAAAAGCCGGCTAGCCCAGCCGCCGCACCGACGGCTGAGGAGATTATGGAGAAGTCTGTCGAAGCCACCGGAGGGCGCCAAGCCTACGCCAAGTTGACGAGTACGGTGGCCAAGGGCATCATCGAGTTGGGAGAGGGCCTGCACGGGACCATAGAGTTTTACGCCAAGGCGCCTAACAAGCGTCTGGTGGTGACCCTACTGGAGAATTTCGGTGAAATCCGGCAGGGCTTTGACGGGCAGACAGCTTGGCTGGATAACCCCATGCAGGGGTTGCGGCGGCTGGAGGGCGCCGACCTGGCGCGGGTGCGCGAGGAAGCCGATTTCCAGCGGCCATTGAAATGGCGTGATCTGTACAGCAAAGTGGAACTGGTGGGCAAGGACACCGTCGGCGGGCGACCCGTGTACGTACTCAGGCTGACACCCAAGCAAGGCAAGCCTGTAACCAACTACTACGATGCCGAGAACTTCCTTCTGCTACGCCAGGATCTGGTGCAGGCCACCTCGCAAGGAGACATGACGGTGCAAGCCCTGATGTCGGATTATCGCGACGTGGATGGGGTGAAGGTGCCGCACCGCATTGAACAGCTACTGCCGCCCGGCAAGGTAGTGATCCGCTTCAGCGAGATTCGCAACAACGTGGCAATAGACGATGCTCTTTTCGTGATGCCCGCCGGTCGTTAGCCGCGAGCGGCACGGTAGGCCAGCCAGACCATACCTGCCAGCCAGGCCAGCAGCGCTTGGTATTCACGGTTGCGGCGATACAACTGCCAGGAAAAACGTTGGGCTGCGGACTGAGTGCGGCTGCGCGGCAGCCAGCGTGGAACGCGTGCGGCGTAAGCCTCATAATCCGGGAACAGCGCCCGTAAATGCTGTTCTTCCTGCTCGATCACGGGTAAGTAGACCAGCAGAAAAAAACTTGCGAACAACACCGCCAGTAGCAACCGCCGGGAGGCAATCACCAAGCCCACAGCTACTGCGGCTGTACCGGCGTAAAGGGGATTACGCATGTAGGCGTAGGGACCGCCCGTGGCCAGAACTTGATTCTTAATCAGGTGGCCTGCCGCCCAAGCCCGCAGTATCAGCCCCGCGAGCATCCACGGCAGGCCACACAACAAAGACGCCCAGCTCGGCCGCGCCAGCCATGCAAGAGCGACAGCCAGCACAAGGCCGGCCGCCACTCGCCAACGGGCGACGGCACGAGCGTAGGCCTGGGGAAACCGGAACCGGCCCATCAGCCGCAGCTTAGCATCGCCAAGCCGTGCTGCCGGCTGCGGCGCGCACTACCAGCGGGGACGACCGCGGCCCCTCCCGCCGGAAGGACGCCCATGCCCACCGCTGCGGCCACCTTCACGCTGAGGGCGCGCTTCGTTAACCACCAAATTGCGGCCCAGCAAGTCCTTCCCATCGCAGGCGCGGATGGCGCGGCGAGCCTCGTCGTCGTTATCAATTTCAACGAAAGCGAATCCGCGTGACTGCCCTGAGTCGCGATCACGGATCAAATTCACGCTGTCCACGGCCACACCGGCGTCGGCAAACATTTGCTCCAGATCCGCCTCGGTCGCCTGGAAAGGCACGTTACCTACGTACAAACGCATCATCTCATCTCCTTTGACCCGCGCTCCACAACAACGAGCGTGGGCCGATTTTCTGGAGGCCGGGACTGCATCACGGGCCGGCACCCAGCGTCGGGGCTGAAGAGGCAGGTCCAGTCGGGCAGTTACAGGCGTACTACACGAGGCGTTACTGTCACCTTCAGCTACCTGGCCATCGGCTGCATAAGCTGCCAACGCCCTCCTCGCTCGCACCCGCGCGCGGGCAAGGCGCCCCGCCGGCCTCCTCAAAGCAGGCGGCGGGGTACATGTCAATCATCGCAGATTTCAGAGAGTTCGTCAACTGGGAAGGTGCGCGGCTGTTTCCTGCCCAGGCACATGCTGGCGAGGGTCCTCCTCGCCAACCGACAAGGTGCGCGAGCCAAACCAGTCAGGCGGAGATATTGACCAACTGAAGGCCTAGCTTGCGCAAGGCGTAGCCGGTTTCCCTCAAGTAGTCGCCGTAGCAAGTCATCCAGTGGAAGCCGGGCATCTCCTGGAGCAGCTTTTGCACATCACCCTTGATGGAAACGTCCACCTGGCTGCGGCAGATTTGCAGAAAAGGCACGTCCACAACCTCGCCGGTGAAGCCCAACCAGCGGCGAAAGTTGAAGTCCGGAATAAGGTTGGTGACCACGGCCCCCTTGCGCATTTCCACCTTGGGGGCGGCGCCGTAATCGGACTCAAAGTGGGTAAGGATGCGAACGGGCTCGAGCGTCTTGCCGTCCATTTTGCGTGGCGCCGTGCAGTGGGCGATGGTGACCACACCGTCGTGGGGCCAGGTAGGATCGTTGAGGAAAACCGGCTTGCCCGCGATGTAATGCAACAAGATTCCCGAGGGTATGACCACGAAGTCCGATTCACAAAAGGCCATATAGCCGGCATCGTTCAGCAGCGAAAGCGGCATGCAAGCGGTGGTTTCCGAGATGGGCATGATGGTGCCCATGCACTGGTTTATGGTAATGGCGTCAGTGCGAGCTTCGTCCAACAAGCGGTGGAAGACCTCGGTGAGGACGAATGCGTTGAGGAAGAATCGCTTGTCGGTTTCCAGACGAACGCCCGGGTCTTTAAGGTACCGCTCGGCGGCGGCGTGGGCTTCTTTGATGAGAGCGCTATCGGCGCGAGCCTGCTTGATACGCTCGCCCAGTTCCGGGTAGGGGACCGTCTGGATGTCGAGGCGGAATACCTCGCGGGCACGCTGAGGAGCAAGCTTGCCGCCCGCGCCCCAGCCGCTGGGTCCGCCCACGGCCACGATGCGCTTGCCCAGCGTATTCTTCAAACCAGCCAGAGCGCGCAACCGCCAGAGCAGCTCGGCATGGCTGTCCACTACTACGTCCTCGACGCTGGCGTTGGCCTGCCCGAACTCATCCACGGTCTTGCGCAGGAAGCGCGGATGCACAATCTCGTACCAGAGGTACACGGGACCCGAGCGGTGTCGCACGAAGATCAAGTTCCAGTTGCGGGCTGCGGCCAGGGTTTCCAAAGCTTGCAAAGGACCGCTGGCGGCATACATAAGGGTTACGTCGAAATCGCCCTTGGCGATGGCCGCCGCTTCCTCAGCCGTGCGCGCAGAGGCCAGGGGGAGCACTTGGAGCGGGAAATCGGCCTCCCGACTCATGGCCCCCAGCTCGCCTGCGATTCGCTCTTTCTCCTGGGCCACGTCCTGCTCATTCATCAAGCCGCCCCAAGGCCGCCAGCTCCAAGCTTCACGGCGCCGGGAAAGCGAATAGATCAAGACCGGCTGCACTTTGAGTGCCTGGCGAATGGGCATCTGGCGCTCCGCCGCCGTGGTCTGACTGCGCAGAATAGAAAACGACAGCGGCGCCGCGGCCAGGCCGGAAAGAAACTGCCGGCGGCTGGCCGCAGGGCAGCCGCGGCAACCTAGCATGCGGGTACAATTCATGGCTCTTTAGCTCCTGCCGCTAAATTATCGCACCAAGCGCCAGGCGGCCGCTTCACAGCTTCAAGCGCGCTTCCAGCTTTTCGCCTGAGCGCATCATCTGATCCCATGTGATCATACGCTCCTGATAGGCGGCCATGCGGCCCAGAATCGCCGTCAGGTTGCTTTCCACGCTCTCCTCGACGTTATTAACATAAGCGCCCGAGCGCAGGCTCTCGACGAAGCGTTTCACGTTAGCTACGGCGCCCGCACGGAAGGTATCGTCCTTTTCGACGCCAGGCCAAGGATTGTCCCCGGTGATGCGAAGGTAGCCGTTGTAGTGCGTATCCACGGTGCCGGCAGTGCCGTAGAAGCGAATGCACATATCGTGGAAGCCTTTCAAGAACTGGTTCGAGCTGAAGTCCACGCGAATGTCGTTGGGATACCAATACTGGACCAGGAAGTGATCCCAGCAATCGCCCACGTCGGTACGGGCCTTGCGGCCGCCGGTGCCAAAAGCACGCAAAGGGTGAGCTTGGGCGTACCAGTTGGCCACGTCGAGCACGTGTATGTGCTGCTCGACGATGATGTCGCCGGAAAGGACCTTGTCGAAGACCCAGTCGCGAAGGCGCGCTTCGGCTGAGGGCGCGCCCGGTTTGGATCGCGAGCGCAGGCGGCCGGTGTGGTAATAGACGTGGCCCATCACCAGCGTGCCGATGGCGCCCTCATGTACGCGTCGCGCCGCCTCCTGGAAGGCCGGCTGGGCGCGGGTTTGGAAGTCCACCAGGAAGCTGAGCTTGCCGCGGGCACGGCGGCCGGCTTCCAGGATCCTCTGGCAACCGGCGACATCCACGGCGAGCGGCTTGGCGATGAAGACGTGCTTGCCCGCGGCCACGGCCGCCTCGGCCTGCTCGGGGTGAAAGTAGGGCGGGCTTTCGATGACGACCGCGTCCAGGCGCGAGGTGACCAGCTCACGGTAGCCCTCCAGACCGCGGTACAAGCGCGGGCCGCTGAGCCTAAGCTTCTGCTGGATTTCTTCCAGGCGATCGGGGAAAGGATCGTGCAGGGCAACGATGCGGGCCCCCGTGTACTCCTGGAAGAAGCCGCCGATGTAGGTTCCGCGGCCCCCGCAGCCGATGATCCCGATTTCAATAGCTGAATTAGCCTGGGAGCCGAAGACGGTCTCGGGCTTGAGGACGAGCAGTCCGGTGGCACTCAGAAACTCTCGACGAGCTGAAGCCGGCATGGTTGCCTCCGCCGCACGATTCTATCGAAAAGCCGGGGCGCCGGGCAAAACAAAGCCGGCAGTCATAGTTTGAAGAAAATCCGTCGCCGGTGAAGCCAGTAGCACAGGTACCACATCACCAACAATACCGTGCAGGACTGGGCCACGGGAGCGAAATCGCCCAGGAACTCGTAGCGGAAAGTGAACACACCTACTGCGCGATTCAACCAGCCGCGCAACACCATGTCCACCGAATAAATGAAGATGGGATTGGCGCCCACTACGATAAGCGGGAAGGTCCAGGTGCGGTAACCCTTCACCTCCACCACCCAGTAGAAAAACAGCAGCATCAGCAACACCCATCCGGCGCTGTAAAGCGTGAACGAGCTGGTGCAAATCCGCTTTATGATCGGGTTCCACGGGTGGATGGCCCAGCCCAGCAGCAGGCACAACAAGGCCCAGCCGCCCAGAATCCGCATGGTCTCGCCGTGCGGCCGGCGCGCGCGCAGCAGTTGCCCGGCCCACACGCCGAACAGGGTGGTCACCGTGCTGGTGATGAAGTTGATCGTCGCCCAGTAGCCGGGATTGATCTGGCCGAACAAAAAGACGTCCACGCGCGCGCCGATGTTGGTGGTCTTGGACATGAACGGGCCCTCGGTTCCGGGGAAAGCGACGAAGAGGGCCCAGTGTCCGATGAGGATCAAGACCGCGATCAGCGCCTGCCAACGGAAGCGAAGCTGCATGATGAGGTAGCAGAGGAAGTAGGTGATGCCGATCTGGGCCAACACGTTGATGAGTTGGAAATGCAGCCGGCCGCGCGAGATGGACATGAGGATCTGGCTCATGAGGATGAGCCGCAAGCTGCGCGCCACCACGTGCCGGAAGATCTGGCTGCGCGTGGCGCCCTGCTCCATACGTCTGGCCAGGGCGAAGGGCATGGCAGCGCCCACAATGAACATGAAGGCGGGCTGAATGAGATCCCAAAAGCTGATCCACTCCCACGGCATGTGCTCGAACTGCGCGGCCAGCCCGGCGTAGGCGGGATTACGCTTGGCCAGCTCGGCAAAACCGAATCCGCCCGAAACGAGCATGATCATAATGAAGCCGCGGAAAGCGTCCAGGGCCAGATTGCGGTGGGCGAGGGCAGACAGATCCCAGCGTTGGGCCGGCGCGCGGGTCGAAGAAGCGGGCGAAGCCATAATGGGAGACTATAGCACTACGCCGCCCCGGCAGGGGTTCAAGCTGTAGCAGCCCGGCTTGAGCGAGAAACGTCTCAGGGCTGCGGCTGTGTCGCGGGCGAGGCGGCCCCGGTGAGCTTGTCCAGCTCAGCCAACTGTTTGCGGACCAGCTCCGCCTCCTCGGCATTGGCGGCGTGAGGCAGATACGCCCGCAACAGATCCGCGGCCGCATTGTAGTCCTGCTTGTTAGCCAGGATGATCCCCAGCAGGTGCCTGAGCTTTGGGATGTGGTTTTGCTGGTCCAGCTTGACGCCCTCACGCGCGCTGCGTTCAGCCGCATCCAGGCGCCGGAGGTTGAAGTTGGCTACGGAGTTGAAAAAGTAAGCCTGCGGGTAATCGAACGGATCCAGGCGAAGCAGGCGCTCGGTGGTATCAGCGACTTCCTGCCAGTTGCGCTCCTGCGCCGAAAGCAGGGCCAACTGGAGGTAAGGTTTCATGAACTTGGCGTCTGCGGCCAGGGATTTGCCGTAAGCCTCCCGTGCGGCTTCCTTGTTGTTCTGCCGTTGATGGACCAGGCCCAGTTCGAACCACGCCGCCGCGTACTGCGGGTACAACTGCACGGCTTTCTCAAACTGCTTGCGGGCTTCATCAAGCTTGTTGCGCCGTGCTGCCTCCAAGCCCTTTTCGTAAGCCTTCCGTGCGTCTTTAGGAGCAGCCAGAGTAGTGGCGCTGATGGTGGTGCCCTCAACCTGACCCAAGCGCCGCAACACGATCACGCCCACATCGGGATTGTCCATGAGTCGGCGTCCGGCCAGCGGGACAACGTCGGAACGATAGCCAGGCAAGGAAGCGCGCAGCTCGCAACCGATCAAGTCCCGCTCACTGAAAGAACGGGGCTGGCCGAAAGGATTGCGAGAGGAAGAGCCCAAATTATCCAGAGGATCCGCGTTGGTGTTCACGCTGGCATCCGCGATCAGGGTGGTATTTTGCCCAAGTTGAAAACTGAAACGGCCCTTGGAATCGGTGTAGGCCTCCGGGCGGGGCTGGCCGTTGCAGACACGCTCGATGACGACGGGGTCGGGCGGGGCGGTGCCGTCTTCCAGCACCACGCGACCAGAAAGGAAAATGGGACGCTGGATTTCAGGGAATGGTTGCTGGCGAAAATCCGGCTCCCGCCGGGGCTCACGCGGACTGGGCAGCGGCGTGGGAGCAGGCGTCGGGATGGTAGGCGTGCGGCCGCCTGGCTCAGGGCCCGGCGCTGGGGTCGGCGCGGGCTGCGGAGCCTGAGGCGGGGGCGCGGGTTGCTGCTGTTCCTGCGCGGGCAAGGACAGGCAAACCCAAGCCAAGCCCAGCGCCAGGGGCATGAACGACGCTCGGTGGTGCTTCATGGCACCCCTCCAAATGCTGACGGTCAAATTCATTATGACACACGCAGCGGCGTCGCTACGTTAGAATTTAGTTTTTAAGGTGCTCATGTGCAACAGGAAGCCTGCGGCGCCGTGGCGGTCTACCCGGGATCATTCGATCCCATCACCAACGGCCATCTTGATCTGATCCAGCGGGGTGCGCGGCTGTTTGCGCGATTGATTGTGGCCATCTTGCGCAACGAAGCCAAGAAACCGCTTTTCAGCGTGCAAGAGCGGCTGGAGATGGCACGCGAGGTTCTGCGCGACTTCCCCAATGTGGAGGTGGACAGCTTCGGCGGGTTGCTGGTGGACTACGCCAAAGCCCGCGGGGCCACTGTCATCTTGCGCGGCATACGGGCCATCTCCGACTACGAGTACGAGTTGCAAATGGCGCTGATGAATCGCCGTCTGGCGCCGGGCATTGAGACGGTATTCTTGATGGCCGGGGAAGCTTACTCATTCTTGAGCGCCAGGCTGGTCAAGGAGGTTATCGCGCTGGGCGGGGACGTCTCCGGTCTGGTGCCGCCGCTGGTGGAGGAGCGCCTGCGCAAGCGCTTGCAAAGGGGCGGGTAGATGGCGGGTATGACACGGGAAGCGGCGCTGTCGGAGCGCATCGCGCGCATCAGCTTTTCCGGGACCATGCAGGTCGCCGCCGAGGCCGAGCACCTGCGTAGGCAAGGCGTGGATGTAGTGGACTTCGGGGCCGGCGAGCCGGACTTCCCCACCCCGGAGCACATCAAGCAAGCGGCGGTGCGGGCAATCGAGGAAAATTTTACTCGCTACACCTCAACCGCCGGTACACCGGAGCTGCGCGAAGCGGTTTGCCGCCGTCATGCCGCCGATTTCGGCACGGCCTACGAGCTGCCGGAGTGCGTAATCACCGCCGGAGGCAAGCATGCCGTTTTCAATTTCATCCAAGCGCTGGTGAACCCCGGCGACGAGGTGATAATTCCTTCGCCGTACTGGGTTACTTACCGGGACGCCGTGCTCTATGCGGGCGGCAAGCCGGTGCTGGCGGCGACCGACGAGGAAGCCGGCTTCGCTGTCGAAGCGGGTCGGATCGAAGCTTTGACGGGTCCCCGGACCCGGATGTTGATCTTGAATTTCCCCAACAATCCGACGGGGGCGGTTTTGCAGCCGGTGCAAGCGAAGCAGATCCTGGAGCTGGCGCGCAGCCGCGGCTTCTACATCCTCGCCGACGAATGTTACGCTCGCCTGATTTATCACGGCGATTTATTTTCCATCGCTTCGCTGGCCGGTGCTGCCGAGTGGGTGCTGGTGGCGGGCTCGGTCTCGAAGGCTTACGCCATGACAGGCTGGCGCATCGGGTACGGGCTGGGACCCGAACCCATCGTGCGAGCTTGCATTCGGCTGCAAAGCCATTCCATTACCAATCCCAACTCCATCGCCCAAAGGGCAGCGCTGGAGGCCCTCAGTGGTCCGCAAGACTGCGTAGCCCGAATGCTGGCGGAATATCAACGGCGGCGGGACTTCGTAATTGACAGGCTCCGCCAGATGCCAGGCATGCGGGTGCATTCGCCCGCGGGGACCTTCTATGCCTTTCCCAACGTAAGCGAGCTACTCGAGCGCAGCGGATTAAGCAGCAGTGCCGAGTTCGCGCGGCGTCTGCTCGAGCAGGAGCACGTGGTTGTGATCCCCGGGGAGTCGTTCGGAGCACCAGGCTACGTGCGGATATCTTTCGCCACCGCCCTGACAGAACTGGAACGAGGCTTGCAGCGGCTGCAAAGGTTTGCCGAGCGATGCTGGACGGGAGGTTGAAGCCCTTTCGCCTGCTGCCCATCTTCGATCCGCGGCCCTGGGGCCGGCGCGATCTGAGGCCTTGGTTCCCGCCTGCGCCCGAGCCCATCGGAGAAATCTGGTATCACCAGCGTAACCTAACCGCCGGCGGTCCCACCCTGGATGAGCTGATCCGGCGCCACGGCCAGGCTTTGCTGGGCAGCGCCGTTAACACGCCGATTTTCCCCATACTGACTAAGCTCATCTTCACGGCGGAAAAGCTTTCCATCCAGGTCCATCCGGACGATGAATACGCCCGCCAGCACGAGCAGCAGTGGGGCAAGATCGAGATGTGGTACGTACTGGAGGCTGAGCCAGGGGCGCGGCTGGCGCTGGGCTTGAAGGAGAAGCTGGAGCCACAGCGATTCCGACAAGCGGCGCTGAGCGGGGAAATTGAGGAGCTGGTGAACTGGATTGACATCCGGCCGGGGGACGTGTTCGTCATTTATCCGGGCACCATCCATGCGCTGGGTGCAGGCGTAGTACTGGCGGAAATTCAGCAAAACTCCGATTTGACCTACCGTATTTACGACTACCAGCGCCCGCGGCCGCTGCACTTGGATAAGGCGGCGGAGGTGGCCGTGCTGGGCCCTTATCCGGGCTGCCCGGGGCCGGTCACTTTAGGGGGAGGGTGGAAGCGACTGGCTGAGACCCCGTATTTCGTCACGGAGGTATTGGAAACCGAGGAGGCGAGCGAGTATCGGCCGGAGCCAGAACGTTTCCACATGCTGTTGTTTTTATCCGGCGCGGGCCGCCTGGCCGGCCAACACTTCCAGGCGGGCCAGTGCTGGCTGGTGCCGGCGCAGGCCGTCCCCTTTCGCATTGAGCCCGAGCAGCCCCTGCGCTTGCTACGAGCCCGCTACCCACGCCGTCCTTAGCGTTGCCCGCGCACTACATCCTGCCAACCCACCAACTGTATCCCCAGCTCGCGGATTAGCTGCCGGGTTTCCGGAGCAAGGAAAACGCGGCGGTCGGAGTCACGCTGAGCAGCAGTCGTGACGGGGCCCGTAATGGCCGCTCGCAACTCTTCATCGAGGTAACCCGGGTGCACGATGAGCATGTGCACGCCCGGCTTCAAGGCCCGCAGGGCGGCATGGTAGGCGGCCAGGCGATCCTGGTGAGAAGCAGCGCCGCGGATGTCAACCACATCAATACGAACCGCATGTGTCGCTTCCTCACTCCCTCAAAACAGGGCGTAGCGGGCAGCCTTGAGCGCTACCCAAAGCACCCAAACGGCCAGCACAGCAGCCAGCGCTTTGCCGTAGCTGAGCTTACGGGATGCCGTCGCCATGCCCAGCGCCAGCAGCAGGATAACCCAGATCGAAAACAGATCTAGCGAAGAAGCCACCGCCACCAACCATTTGGGCGTGGCCTGGGGATCCAAGTAAGCCCCGATGTTGAAGGCCGTAGGGTTCTCCAAATCGAAATCCTCCGGGGCCTTCAAAAACATCATGAGGATGCCCAACAAGCCCGCCAGGGCGTTGGGCAGAAAGCCATAACAGGTGAGAGCGAACATCTGCCGGAAGAGGAGCTGTGCGCCGAAGACAACATTGGCGACGAACAACAGCACCGCCGAAACGACGAGGGCTGAAAACACTGCGCCCAGGGCGGCTCCGGCATAGCCAAACGCACTCACCAGGGGCAACTGTTGCTCGACGATCTGCCGGCGCTGCTCGAGGGACAGGTTTTCTGTGCGCGGATTGGTCTCAAGGGTCCGCTCCAGATAGTGTTCCCAGCCTACCCGGCGGGAGAACGTATATACGAAGGCCAGCGAGACCAGCAGGCTGAGCAACAGGGGAACGACCCAGCGGGGGCGAGCGGCTATGTCGGAGAAAGCGCGCCTCGGATCAAAGAAGACGGCGCTCAAGCGGGACGCTTCGCTGAGGGCCGGGGCATCGGTGGAGGGCGCAAACTCGGGCGTCATAAGGATCTCCGCTGCGCGATTATCTCACAAGGCGGCCCGGGACGGCGGCGGGCGTTGTTAGACTGTCAACAGAGATAGCCTTGCATCTGCGCGGCCGGCCCTGCAAAGTACTTTCGGTTTATCTGGTTCTGCTCCTGGCGGGCTGCGGCGTCTCACGCCAGCCCAAGGAGCAGGTGCTGGGGATCGCCTACGTGGGCCCGGCCGTGCTGAGGTTGCGCCGCGATTTGACCTCGAAAGTTCCGGACGGCGATACGCTACGCCACGGCGAACGCGTCGAGATCATCGGGCGGCGCAGGATTTTCGTCAAGGTTCGCACCGCGAGCGGCATTCGCGGCTGGACCCAGTTGCGGTCCTTGCTTTCCGAACAACAAATGCAAGAGCTCTCGAGGTTGGCCGAGCGGGCGGCGGCCATGCCCTCGCACGGCGCAGCTACCGTGTACGAACCGCTGAACGTGCACACCGAGCCGAATCGCCAGGCCCCGACCTTTCATCAGATCCAACCCGGCGAGCACGTCCAACTGGTGGCGCGTCGGCTGGCCCCGCGCGTGCCGTATCAGAATCCCACCCTGTTGCGCCAGGACAGAACAACCGAGTCGCGGCCGGCCTTCTCGCGCAACCCGGACAAGCACCAGGGACCACCGCCTCCGCCGGCTCCCAAGCCTCCGGCCAATTGGCTGGAGTTGTCGCGCACGCCACCGGAGGTGCTGGCTGCACGAGCCGCTCGTCAGGCCAAGTCCCCGGCGGTAGATACTTGGGCCTTGGTGCGGCTCAACAACGGGCGCGCCGGCTGGGTGCTGGCGCGCATGTTGCGCATGGAGATCCCGGACGAGGTGGCCCAGTATTCGGAAGGACACGCCATCACTTCCTATTTCTCCGTGGGGCAAGTCCGTGACGGCGATCAGATCAAGCATAACTGGCTGTGGACCACTCTCGCCCCGGGGGACCATCCCTATGATTTCGACAGCTTCCGCTACTTTGTTTGGAACCCGCGGCGCCACCGCTACGAGACCGCTTACATCGAACGCAACCTCAAGGGATACTTTCCCGTCAGCATCCATCCGGTTGAGGTTAATCTGGGGCGCAAACAGCAAGTCTGGCCGGGCTTTTCCGTGATCGTGGAAGAGGCAGGCGGGGTCCGCTACCGCAAGACTTACGCCTACCAGGTCTACCTGGTGCGCTTAATTGCCAAGACCCCGCTGAGCCCGGCGGCGCAGCCGCCGACGCCTTAGCAGCGCAGCCCAACAGGGCGCAGGCTTCTGGCCGTACTAAGCCGTTACACTGCGGGCCGCTTCGACCCTCTCAGCCAGGCCCAACTGCGCCAGCGCTATTTCGGCCCCGCGCCGGCCAGACAGCAACATGGCGCCAAAGGAAGGCCCCATGCGCTTCAGGCCGTATACGGAGGCCACGGCCATGCCGACCACGAGCAGGCCAGGGTGAACCAATCCAGTGTAACGAAGCACCTCATCTTCGCTCCTGTCCAGCCACATGGGACCGCAGCCTGGCACCTTGGCCAGCCCGCGCTCAGCCAGCAGCTTCGCCAGCACGGCGTCGTGCCCTGTGGCGTCCACCACCAGCTTGCTCTCGATGGCTACCGGATCCACGCAGGTAATCTCCCGCGGCAGAGCGCGGACCGGAGCCCAGTTGATGACCAGCCCGGCGACCCGGTTTTCCTCGCGCACCACCAAATCATCCACCGCCGTCATGTTGAGGAATTTCACTCCCGCCTGACAGGCGGCCGCGATCAGTTTTGAGCAAGCGTGCGGGCCGTCAGCCACAAACAAGCCCGGGGCAGCAAGCTTGTAGGGGACCTGAAGCTCTTCCAGGATGAGCTGGGCAGGCTCGCGCACGACCACCTTGTTGATCAGGTAACCGCCGATCCAAAAGCCGCCGCCCAGGTAATTGTTCCGCTCGATGATCAAGACCTTCAGGCCGTTTTCGGCCAGGATCTTGCCGCACATTAGACCGCTCGGGCCAGCCCCGGCGATCAAGACGTCGGTTTGCGCGTACTGCTGAAGCTCGTGTGCGAATTCGCTCACCAGAGCACGCGTGACATCGCTCTCGCTGACAGGATGGAAAGCAGCGCTTAGTCCCTCAAACACTTCTAAACCTCCTTGCAAGGTTTGACCCGCCGGAGGTCACAGGCTGGCTGGCTGAAAGTTGCAGGCTTTTTGTGAGTGGCATCCGCATTCCCTACGCCGGCATTACCCGGATCAGGTTCGCGGGGTCCCCCGGCAGTGCCGAGGTCTCAGCCGCTTGCGCAGCGCCCCCAGCGGTCCTTCAACAGCCAATATAGCACAGAGGCGGGCCTTTGACCGGGGCCGCAGGCGCCCATTACAATAGGAATGCCATCGGGCAGTTGCCCGGATGAGAATTTGTTCTCAAGGAACGGAATCATGTCGGAAAGCAACCGCAGGCACTTCCTTATGAATGCGACCGCGTTGAGCGTGGCGGGTCGCACGCTGGCACGGAACCGGGGGACCCAAGGCCGCGTGATTGGGGCAAACGACCGCATCAATCTGGCCGTAATCGGCATGGGCGGGCGAGGCTCCTATTTGGCCCGGGTTTTTTCCAAAATCGGCAGCCAGAACAACTCCTGCCAGATTGTAGCCGTTTGTGATGTCTACCAGAAGCGTCTCAACGCTGCCAAGGAAGCTCACAAGTGCGATGGGTACCTCGATTACCGAGAGGTGCTCAATCGCAAGGACGTAGACGCAGTCATCATCGCCACACCGGACCACTGGCACGCGCGCATGGCCCTGGAGGCCATGGACCGGGGCAAAGACGTTTACCTGGAAAAGCCCATGTGCCACACCATCGAGGAGGTCCGCCAGCTCATCAACACGGTGCGCGAGACCAAGCGTGTGCTCCAAGTGGGCTCGCAAACCACCTCCGGCGACCAGTGGTGGAAGGCCAGGAAACTGATCGCCGACGGAGCCATCGGCACCATGATAATGAGCCAGGGCTCCTACCACCGGAATTCACGCGAGGGTGAGTGGAACTGGAAAATCGACCCGGAAGCCGGTCCGGACCGCAGCGGCGAGAATTACATTGACTGGAAAATGTGGCTGGGGCCGGCACCCAAGCGCCCCTGGAATCCAGATCGCTTCTTCCGCTTCCGCAAGTACTGGGATTACTCAGGCGGGATCGCGACCGACCTGTTCTTCCACGTTGCCGCCCCTCTTAACATTTGCTGGGGCCAGCCCCAATATCCCTACAAGGTAATGGCCGGCGGGGGAACCTACGTTTTCAAAGACGAACGTGAAGTGCCCGATACGTTCCACCTTATTGCCGAGTACTCCAAGGGGCATTCCGTGGTGCTTACTTCCTCGATGGCCAACTCCCAGCACATCCCGGGGCTGATTCGCGGCCACCTGGGTACCATCATCATGGTTGAGCACGGCATGTTTGAAGGGCGCACCGACCACATCACGCTGCGCCCTGAGCGCCGCGTCATTGACGAAGCCTACATTGGCAAGTTCGGCAACGAGGAAGTTAAGGTCCCGGTGGAGCCGCGAGACCCCATGATCACCCATGCCAATAACTTCCTCGAATGCATCCGCACGCGGCAGAAGCCCACGCTGGATGTAGAAACCGCCGCCTGCGCCCAGGTACTTATTACCATGGCGGTGCAGTCTTACCGCGAGGGCCGCATCCTTTACTTCGACGAGAAAGCCTTCAAAGTGGTGCCGAAGGCGCCGCGAGCCTGAGCCAGGAAAGCGTTCGCAGGCCCCTCAGTGGGGCAGGAAGTTGCGCAAAGGATCAAAAAAGGCTTCGAGCATACGCAAGGCGGCATCATCGGCCGCAGCTTCACCTGCCTCGCCGGCGGGAGCTACTATGCGTACCAATGCGGTGTCGCTGCGGTGGTAGCGGATTGAATCCAGCATAAGGTAAAGCTTGGCCAGATACTCGTTGGCCACCACCCGCCGCGGGGTTTGGTACCAATAGAGCACCACGCTGCGCTGGGCATCGCGGCTGACCAAATAACGATTCACGTGCAGGGGCCTGCTGTGCCCGGGAAGCTGGATGGTAACGACGCGGGAGGCTTTGGCTTCCCATCCGGAACCCGGCAGGCAGACCTTGGGTGAGTGGGGTGAAACACCGGCGCGCTGAGAACGAAAATAGGCGACGAAGAGGTTCAGCAGGAGGCCCCGCTTTGGATCCTGGTAGACACGGTTGAGGGTGTGATCAGCCTTCAATAGCTCCTGCACTTCCTCTTCAATGGGGTATTCGCCCTGCATCTTCCATCCGGCCACTTCGGTCGGGAATTCTTCCAAAGGGCGCGTCAGCGGGATAGCCTCGTCCGAAGGCATGAGGTGGAAAACCAATGCCTCCAGCACAAGAAGGACGCTGAGTACCTGAGCAGGCCGGCTGCGCAAGAAGCTGGGCATTTCAGTGCCTCCTGGCGCTGTAGAGGCGCCACAACAGATCAACCACCTTGTGTGTGACAATCAGGGCCGCCAGGGCGAAGACAAATACCGTCCAGCCCTCCAACTGGTGATAGAAGCCGCGCGTCAATTCCGGGTTGATCTCGCTCAAGATTCCGTTCAAAGTAACCCGCGCCGAATTGGACACAATCGCGATGGGTATGGCAGCCACCAGCAAGACCGGCCTCATCCAGACTTTGCGGTCGAACCAGTAAGCGTAGACCAGCGCTAGAAACGACAACGACAGCAGGGAGCGGATACCGCTGCAAGCCTCCGCCACCGAAAGCCGCTGGCTGGCCAGTTCCAAGATGTTGCCTTCGCGCAAGACCGGGATACCCAGGGCGGACAAGGCGATTTCAGCCACCCGGCTAGCCAGAAGCTGCAAAGGCAGCGTGATCTGACTGTAAATGAACAGCGGGATGCGGATCATGAATAACAACAAGAAAAGAGGGAAGGCCAAGCGGGCCAGCAGCCGCAACCCGCCTAGCGTCCACAGCACGCCCACCAGTGAAATCAACAAGGCTACCCGCATTAAGAAGAAATCCGCGCCCGCCCGGCCCAGCACCAACTGCACAAATCCCCAGATCACCAGCAGCAGCCCGCGCCAGTCAGGGTGCAGCGACGTGGCGAGCAGTTCCGCCCGCCTTTGCCAGACGATATAGGCTGCTACGGGGGGCACAAAAAAGCCGTGGCCCATCTCCTCCACCGTGGCCCACTCGCGAATCATAGCGGCTAGCACCGGAGCGTAAAGGGCGCACAGCAGCAAACCATACCAGGCGATGGCCGCCCAGCAAAAGCCCTGGCCCTCGGTCCGGGCGCCGCTTTCGTTCTCGACGCCGGCGCGGCGTTGCTCCAACATGGTCTCATCTTAACATCGGCGGATAGGCAGCAACCCTACAGCGCCCGACCCCAGGGCGCAGCAAGACAGCGGTGGGTTATAATGCCCCAGAGAGCTGGGTTCGCTGTTTACCGGGGCTGGCGGCGCCTGGGCTGCTTCGCACAGCCGCCGGCCGCGGCACAGCCAGTCGAGCTCCAGCTAGCAAGCACAAGGAGGCATGGGATGAGGCTAATCGGAATCGCAGGTTTGGCGTCGCTGGCAGCGGCGCTCGTTCACGGTCAGCAGTTCAAGCTCGGTGGCAAAGTGAGCGAGTTTGAATTGACGGACACTGCCGGCCAGCCGGCAAAGTTTTCTCAGCTCAAGGGCGATGTAACCGCCATCTTCTTTATCGCTACCCGCTGTCCGATCTCCAACGATTACAACGAGCGCATGAAAGCGCTCTATAACGACTACAGCCGGCGAGGGGTAAGTTTCATATTCATCAACTCCAACAGCACCGAGCCCGCCGCGGAGGTAGCCGAACACGCCAAGAAATGGGGGTTTCCCTTCAAGGTTTACAAAGACAACAATAACGTGGTGGCCGATCGCTTTAATGCGCAGTTCACGCCCGAGGTCTTCCTGCTGGATCGCGAGGGAGTCGTTCGTTACCATGGGGCCATTGATGACTCACGGCCGGTAGAGAAGGTGACCAAGCATTACCTGCGAAACGCGCTGGAGGAGCTGCTGGCGGGCAAGCCGATTTCTACCGCCGAGACCAGAGCCTTCGGCTGCACCATCAAGAGGGCGAAGAAAGCCTCGTGAGATATCTTGCGCTGGCGACTGCGGTCGTTCTGGCGGCTTGCTCGAGCAGCGGGCCGCGCCTGATCCCGCTGGATGCGGCCGGCTACAGCAAGCTGATAGCCGACCACAAGGGACAGATCCTGCTGGTGGACTTCTGGGCAACCTGGTGCGAACCGTGCCTCAAAGAGCTGCCGGAGCTGGCCAGGTTGCAAAAAAGGCTGCCGGGCCGCTTCAAACTGCTCGCGATCTCCGCCGACGAGCCGGAGCAGGAAGGCGAGGCTGTGAAGGTGTTGTTGAAGTCCGGCCTGGCGCCACCTTTCTTTATCAAGCGGCCGGGCGAGGACGATGCTTTCATCCGCACCGTAGACCCGGCTTGGAGCGGTGCGTTGCCCGCCGTTTTCCTTTACGACCGTCAGGGGCGACGCCTGCGCTCCTTTATCGGAGAAACGCAGACGAGCCTAATCGAAGCCGCCCTTGCCGAGCTGCGGTGAGCTGCGGCCGAGGCGAAGGCCCAGCATTGCACCGGCCGCGCGGCAACGCTTATACTCGTAGATCGCACGGCTGATAGCCCCGGAGGGCCTGAAGTCGAAGGCCGCCCAGGGCGCAGCGGTTGCGGATAATATAGAGGTTTAAAAGCATGGCGAACAACAGCGACATCAAGCGGCGTGATTTTGTGAAAACGGCGGGAGCGGTAGGGGCGGCCGCGGCGGCTGCCGCTCGCATCCAAGGTGCCCCCGCGATTCAAAAGGTAAAGGCGGCAAACAACCAAGTGCAGTACGGGATGATTGGGACAGGAGGCCGGGGCCAGTACCTGCTGCGGCACTTGAACTCAATTGACGGCGGCCGCTGTCTGGCCGTCTGCGACATTTACCGGCCCAATCTGGAAGCCGCCATCAAGACTTCCAAAGACAAGCCCAAGGGGTACCTTGACTACCGGGAGCTGCTGGCTCGCACCGACATTGACGCGGTGTTGATCGCCGTCCCGCTATATCTGCACTTCCCCATCACCCGCGACGCTCTGTTGGCCGGCAAGCACGTCTTTTGCGAGAAGAGCCTGGTTTTCAAGCCGGAAGAAGTTCATGCCCTGCGCGCTTTGGCCAGCTCGCGGCCCAAGCAGGTCTTGCAGGTGGGCTTGCAGCGGCGCTACTCGAAGTTCTACCAGACAGCCAAGCAGATGATCGAGAAGGGGATGCTGGGCAATGTGACCCATGTTTATGCGCAGTGGCACCGAAACCCCGGCTGGCGAATGCGCCAATCCCCGGATCCCAAGCGTCAGCGGGAGTGGAACTGGCGCTTGTTCCGCGAGTTTTCCGGCGGCTTGACGGCCGAGCTGGCTTCGCATCAAATTGACGTGGCTACTTGGATGTTCGGGGCCGAGCCGGAATTTGTAGTTGGTGTGGGCAGCCTGGACACTATGAAAGACGGCCGGGACGTCTACGACAACATCCAACTGATCTTCAACTATCCGGGTGGGCGCAAGCTGATGTACAGCGCCATCAGCACCAACAAGCACCTGAGCCTGTTTCAGGGCACGCGCACCGAGTTCGGCGAAGTCATCATGGGCACCGAAGGGACCATTGAAATCACGGTGGGCACCGACGACGAGCCGGCCATCGGGCTTTGGTTCTATGAACCCGGTCCCCCCAAAGTGGAAAAGGCTGCCGGCGTAAAGGAGAAGCCGGTGATTGCGGGCGCTACCCTGGCCACGACGGGGCGGGGGCAAATCGGCTTGCCCATCCTGTTCGAGCGCGATCTGGTTACCGGCAAGGAATCCTTCCTGGCCCGGGAGCTGAAATACGCACGGTTGTGGCTGTACAAGAGGGGCATAATGGTGCCTGAGGAGGACCGCAATCCTGTGGACGTCGAACTGGACGAGTTCTTCCAGTGCTGCCGCACGGGCGCGCGTCCCAAGGCGGACTTGCAGGTAGGTCTGGCTGATTCGACGGCGGTGATCCTGTCGAATCTGGCCATGGACGAGGGCCGTCGGGTCTATTTCAGCGAAATCGAGAAGATGGGCCGCACGCCTGAGGCCAAGGGCAGGAAAGCCTGAAGGCTTAGAAGGACCCGTCGCGGGGCGGCGGCGCTGGAAGGTGCAGGCGGCCATGGAAAATCGTGAAATCGCTCGCCTGCTGGCCGAAACCGCCGACTTGATGGAAATAGCGGGCGAGGATGCGTTTCGGGTTCGCAGCTTCCGCAACGGGGCGGCAGCGGTCGAGAATCATCCCCAGAGCGTCTGTGAGCTGGCGCGCAGCTCGCCGCGCCGGTTGACTGAAATACCGGGCATTGGCAAGAGCCTGGCAGCGGCGATTGAGGAGATATGTCGCCGCGGCTCGTTCGAGCGGCGCGATTTGCTGCTGGCCAAGTACCCGCCCACCGCACTCGAGCTGCTAAAGATTCAAGGGCTGGGGCCGAAGACGATAGCGCTTTTGTGGGAACATTACCGCGTCAGCACAGTGGACGACCTTGAGCGTCTGTGCAAAGAGCAAAAGCTGCGCGTGCTTCCCCGGCTGGGGCCCAAGCTGGAAGAAAAGATTTTGCGCTCGATCACGCATTACCGCCAGAGCGCAGGCCGCTTCCTGCTCAGCTTTGCCGACCAAGTGTGCCGGGAGATCGTGCAATACCTGGCCGAAGTCGAAGGGGTAGAAAAAATCACGCCTGCGGGCAGCCTGCGCCGGGGCAAGGAGACCGTGGGGGACTTGGACCTGCTGGTCACCGGGCCGAATGCTCCGGCGGCTCTGGAGCGCTTCACGCAGCATCCGGAAATCGTGGAATTGCTCGGTCACGGGGCCAACAAGGCCAGCGCCAAGATCGGCGCGCAGGCCATTCAAGTGGACGTACGGGCACTGCCGGCGGAGAGCTATGGGGCTGCTTTGCAGTACTTCACGGGCAGCAAGGAGCATAACATCGCTTTGCGCAACCGCGCCCTGAAAATGGGCTATTCGCTAAGCGAATACGGGCTGTTCCGGCTCTCGGACGAAGTCAAGGTGGCGGGGGAAACCGAGCAGGAGATATATCAGAGTCTGGGCTTGAGCTGGATTCCGCCCGAGCTGCGCGAAAATCAAGGCGAAATCGAGGCCGCTGCGGAGGGCAAGCTGCCGCAGTTGATCGAGCCGGACCAGATTCGCGGCGACTTGCACGTCCACACTACCGAAAGTGACGGTCGCGCATCTTTGCTCGAAATGGCCCAGGCAGCCAAAGCCCTGGGCTATTCCTACCTGGCCATAACCGACCACTCCAAAGCCTTGGCTATGGCCAACGGGCTGGATGAGGCGCGGGTGGTCGCTTTCGCGCGCCAAGTGCGGGAGATTAACGCGCGTGGGGAGCTGGGCATACGCATTCTGGCCGGCATCGAATGCGACATTCGGCGAGACGGGTCCATGGATCTGGCCGATGACGCACTGGCTGAACTGGATCTGGTTATCGGGAGCGTGCACAGCTACATGAACCTCGATCCGGCGGAGATGACCGAGCGCTTGCTGCGCGCGCTGGAATCGCCTTACCTGCACGTACTTGGGCATCCCACGGGCCGGCTGCTGCTGGCGCGTGACGGATACAGCTACGATTTCGAGCGCGTCGCGGCGGAGGCAGCCCGACGCAGGGTAGCGCTGGAGATCAACGCCAGCCCGGAGCGGCTGGATCTTTACGATACGCGCCTGCGCGTCGCTAAAGCCCGGGGGTGCCGCTTCGTGATTGCCACCGATGCGCACCACCCCAAGCAGCTCGAGAATATGCGCTACGGGGTGACCATGGCGCGGCGCGGGTGGCTGGGCCCGCACGACGTGCTCAACACACTACCATGGGAAGAACTGCGTCGGGCCACGGCGCGGGTGTGAGTCCCGCATGAGCTCAACATCTTCTCCAGCGGCTGCCTCGTCTGCCATGCAGCCGCCGAGCTTCGCTCTGCGCATTCCCATAGAGAAATACCGCCTGGCTAACGGCATGCGCGTCATCCTTTCTCCCGGCGGCTCAGCGCCTGTGGTAACCGTCTACGTGATCTACGGCGTGGGAGCGCGCGCTGAGCCCAGGGGCCGCACAGGATTTGCGCACTTGTTTGAGCACATGATGTTCCAGGGCTCGGCCAACGCCCCCAAGGGAATGCACTTCCAGCTTGTGGAGTCCAACGGGGGCACCCTCAACGGCTCCACCCACCCAGATTACACCGATTATTTCGAAGTGTTGCCGGCCAACAAGCTGGCGCTGGGGTTGTGGCTGGAAGCCGATCGCATGCGGGCGCTGAGCATCAACCAGGCGAATTTAGACAACCAGAAAGAAGCCGTCAAGCAGGAACGGCGACTCTCGTTCGACAACCAGCCTTACAACACCGCGCTGGTGGAGCGCTGGCCGCGCCTCGCTTTTCGCAACTGGGCCAACGCCCACTCCCTCATCGGATCTTTCAAAGACCTGGAAGCAGCCACGCTGGAGGACGTAGCCCAGTTTTTCAAGACTTACTACGCCCCCAACAACGCGGTACTGGTCATCGCGGGCGCTTTCGAGCCTGGTGAAGCCCGCCGGTTGGTGGAGGCGTACTTCGGCGACATTCCGCCGCAGCCCCAGCCGCCCCGGCCCGATCTCTCCGAGCCTGGCCAAAGGCGGCCACGCTGGCGAGTTTACCGCGACAAGCTGGCAAAGCTCCCCGCCGTGGTTGTCGGCTACCCGGGGCCGGAGCGCCGTTCGGCGGACTATTACGCCCTGGTGATGCTTGACATCGTGCTTACAGGGGGCGAGAGCTCGCGCTTTTATCAGAACCTGATCAAAGGGCGTCAATCGGTGATTCACTACGAGGCTAACCTTGGCTGGCCCTTCGCGGGCGCCAGCGACTACTTGCACCCGGGCAAGTACACCATGTTCTTGCTGCACCGGCCTGAGTTTACTGGCCGCCAGATCGTCAGCCAGGTCGAGGAAGAGATTGCACGCATCCAACAAGAGGGCGTACCTGAGGGGGAGTTGAAGCGCGCGCGGACATTCTTGCGGAGCTCGCGCATCCGACAGCTTGAGAGCTCGCGCATGCGCGCCATGTTGCTCGGTCAATACGAGCTGCTGGACCAGGATCCCGAACTGATAAACACGGAACTGGATCGCTTCCTGGCGGTCAACGCCGCCGAGATAAGGTCTGTCAGCCAACGATATTTGGTGGCTTCGCAGCAGAGCGTGCTCGAGATTTGTCCGGCTGGGGG
>Ga0315298_1000408_pt1 | contig 82302 bp, 76 predicted proteins | sample WHS_1_MG_FD_203077 | JGI IMG/M metagenome (GOLD analysis project Ga0315298, IMG submission 203077) | Extremophilic microbial mat communities from Washburn Hot Springs, YNP, Wyoming, USA - WHS_1_MG | ecosystem: Environmental > Aquatic > Thermal springs > Hot (42-90C) | place: USA: Wyoming... | reverse complement strand
TCAGGGACCCACGATGGATTACTCTGCAGGTGCGCCCATGCTCGCTGGAGACCTGCTTCCGCAAGATAGAATGCCTGCTCGCGCTGGAGCCGCTGGTTGGCTGAGAGCCGTTCAAGACCGCCAAGATACAAAATACCCATGCCAAGAATTGTGATGATGACAATAAAAATCATTACCATCGGCAAAAGATATCCACCTGAAGTGCTCCTGGACAGTTTTCTCATCAGGAATACCCCTGGTTTTTCAGGTCAACGACAAATGAATTTTGAAGGGTTTTTCCGGCCTGCTGAACTGAAATGTTTACCCTTATCCTTGCAGAATCAACCTGCTCAAAGGAAATTGATGAAAGACATCTGATTAGATAGCCGGAATTGCCACTTTTCATATCGCGCATTATCAGGTTAGAAGGAACAGATGCATCCGGATAAAACTCTTTTGACCAGGCAGTGCCGTAAGAGGCACTCAAATGGCTACCATTTTCTGTAATCGTAACATCGCTGGCTTCTTCAAGTATGCCTTTGATTGTATAGGAAGCAACATCAAGGTCAACCTGTAATGACACAACCCCCCGGCTTGAAAGCCAGTCGCGCGTTCCAATAACAAGCAGGGAACTGACTGCAAAAATCCCGAGTATCGCAATTACAAGTGCAACCATCATTTCTATAAGGGTCATTCCCTGTCTGCGCATGGCTCCTGTGGCATTTTCGTCCATGCAAACTTCTCTACTTATCAGCGATATATGTTGTGATGGCAACACTCCCTCCGTTCCATACTACTTCCACGTCAACCTGCCTGAATGATACGCCTGATTCATTTACATCTGTTACTGTAGTGGAGCGTACAGCAGGTAGTCCATCAAGCGTCAGGTCTTCTACGCCATCACTGATATCTGCATAATCCCCACCCTTGAGGGATTCAATCCTGTCTATAACAGACCAGGTAGCAAGCCGCTCCATTCTCGCATAGGTGACATTTCTGCGATTTGCATAATAAAAGTATGAACTACCCACCAGGCAAATTGCAAGCACTGCGGTTGCAAGAAGCGCTTCTACAATCGTGAAACCACTCCTATTGCGGTACATTGACCTTCTCCATGCGCGCTTTCTCTTTCGCCGCAACTTCACCTGCTTCCTCAATAGATAAAATTTTGGGACTTAGAAAGATTACAAGGTCTGTCTTCTTGGTCTGGCGCACCCTGTTGCTGAAAAGAAATGGAAGAATGTGCCCGAGAACAGGAACACGGGTGGAACTTTTGAGTTGTTCGGTATTCAGGAGCCCACCTATGACAATGATTTCGCCATCTTTTGCCATAACCCTGGTAAGTGTGGAGCGCTCTGATGTCTCAACCGCATCTGTGAAAAAGTCGGATTTCTTTGCCGCAATCACCTGGGGTGAAACGTCCAGCGTAATAAGCCCTTCGTCGTTCACATGGGGTGTTGCAACAAGGACAATCCCGATATCGCGAAATTCATACTGCGTCGTTGTAGTTCCTGTTGCTCCAGTGCTTGTGGTGGTTACAACCGGCGCAATGGGTATGTTGCTTGTGATCCTGATTGTCGCAGGGTTATTGTTAAGTGTGGTTACACGAGGATTGGCAAGGATATTTGCCTCGCCTTTTGTTTCCAGGAGCCGCAAATCAGCAGTAAGGGTTTTGAAATTCAGATTTGTCGTTACCTTGGTAACTGTGGGCGAGCCAGATGTCTTGGTAACATTCTGAGTGATATCTCCGGTGAAAACTCCTAAACTCTGGGAAGTATCCCCCCACCGCAGACCAATGTCATTGGCAGCATTTTCTGTTAGTTCAACGACGACAGCTTCAATGGAAACCTGCGGGATAGGTCTATCAAGATTTGCAAGAAGTTCTTCAACTTCAGCGAGAAAATCTTGTGTGCCCACGCACACGATTGAATTTGTCCTTTCGTCTGGCACGATTGCAAAACCATCTCCCATATCAGTACTCAGGCGGACCTTCCCAACCATAGTTCTATCACGGGTGCCGCCAAGAAGAAAACTGCCCGAGGTGCCAGAAACAGAAGATGTGCCGGTTCCTGCAGAGGTACCCGAACCTGTACCCGTGGTTGAAGCAGTTGTGCCTGATGTGCTGCCAGTTGTGCCTGATGTTCCTGCAGTGGTTCCGCCTGAACCACCGGTAAGTGTGCTCGTTGTTGAACTCTGGCCACCGATTTCAAATGTGGCTTTTGAATCAGATTCTTTTTCGGACTTACCCTTTTTCAGAATGGATGGAAGTATTGCCCACAGTTCTGTTGCCTGGGCATATTTGAGACGGAATATCTTTGTTTTGAGTGCACATTCATTATGGGCAACATCAAGGCGGGAAACTATGTTTCTGATAAGCGCAACATTACGCACCGTATCCTTGACGATAAGATAGTTTGTTCTCACATCCACAGCAACAGTATCCTTGAAACCCAGCGAAACAAGCGCCTTCTGTATATCCTGAGCCCGCGCATATTTCAGAGGAAAACATTCACTTTGAATAACAGAACTGCTGTCTCCATAAACAACATACACATCTGTTCCTTCAACCTTCTGCCTGTACAGTCCGTTCGCCTGCAAGATGCTGTCAATTGCTTCTTCGCCTGAAATATTCTCAAGATATGCGCTGATTGGCCTGTCAGCAAGTTCAGTGCTTGTAACAAATTTCACCCCTGTCTTCTTGCTCAGAATCTGAAGCACAAGCCCAAGCTTTGTCTGGTTGAATGACAGTGTCTCAATTTTCTGGAAACACAAAACAGGCGACTGGGTGAACAAAACAGCGGAAACCATTAAAAATAGCAACAATTTCACCTGTGTCTTTGCGCTCATATTTCACCTCCAAGATTCAACTGTTGATAACAGCGGTCAACCGCTGGATGCACTTGTCAGTTTCTCCTGTTGATTCCAATCGCCAACATACACAATCCGCTCCTTGATGTAATAAGCCGATCTCACAAACGAATCCGGAGAAAACTCTTTTAATTGCTCGCAGAGTTGGCCGCATTCAGCGACTGAATCAAACATACCAACGCGCACAGTATACATACCGGAAATCTTCTCCACGCGGACGTCTTTATATCCCTTGCTTTCAAGTTGTTTTGCAATTTCAATGGCGTATTTTTTCGCGCCAGAACCAAATGAACCAACCTGGACCGTCACAATTTTCCCGTGACCGGGTTTCAGTTCCAAATGGCCGGGCTGATACAGAACTTTATTTTCATCAGAACACTGCGGCGCCACAACCGAAATCTGACGCGGCAAAGCCGTCTCAGTTTGAAATTTCATTTCAATTTCAGCAACGGGTTTAGCCGGCTCTTTCAGAATTGAGCGAAATCTGTACCCACCATTTGATACAAGCACGGCTGATTCCGGCGAGGTATCGCTTGAATCTGAAAGTGAAATGCCCGAAGTGGAAACATCAGAAGAGGGCAGGGCGTTTACCTTAATTACATAGAGTTTGTCCTTTTTCTTGAAGAGAACCCTATCAGGCAGTATTCTATAAACCAGAAATCCATCCTTGTATTCATTTTCACCCTTCACTTCATCATCAATCACAGCAAAGGGTTTTTCCTTATCATAAGCGACACCTGAAATCGCAAAATTTGGTGGTAAATCTGAAGGAACAAAACCAGCAGGGGCAATTTTGTGCCCGGGAACTGACGCCGGAGCAGGCGGTTCAAAAGGATCATGGGTTATTGCTACTACTTCCTGGTGCCCGGATACTTCTTCAATTTTCTCTGTTGCACTTTTGATTTTCGCAAGTTTTTCCTCCACATCCTGCATATTGAGCCTGTCTGCGGACGGGGCACTGCCAGATTTTGCGATGGCAGTATTCTGAACCGGCGCTCCGGTCATACTTTCGGTAAGGCCGGTATTTACAACTACTGTCTTGCCTGACTTTGGCTTCAAAGCAACAGTCCATGCAACCACAAGAATCACAAGCAGAAAACCGACAACAACCATCTGTTTCTTCTGTTTTCCCATGGCTCACTCCAGTTTTTTTATTCCTCTTAATGTTACAGTAAATACTGATTTGCCATCGTCGCCCGGGCCGATTTCAAGCGACTCTATTCTCAAGAACTTCTGACTGCTTTCAAGTTCCCTGATAAATGCGACAATGCCAGCAAAATGTCCTGCAAATGTCACCTTCCATACATAATACTTTTCTGACGCTCTCTCTGCTTCGGCGCCGGATTTTTCAACCGGCATCATTTCCAGGAGCACAAGGCGGGATTTTTCTCCTAATGAATCAACATGGTCGTAAAGCGCAAGATTCGGGTCTGATGCGTCCATCAGCCAACTATATCCTTCTGTTTTTGCTGCCGCTTTATTGATTGCCTCTGTGATGTTTGCAATCAGTCCGCCGGAACTTTTCAGTTTCATATAATCATATTCCACCTGGTTCTTCTCCATACGGTACCGGGCCATTGCCTGAACCTGCGGTTTTAGTATAAAGATATAGCAAAGTCCCCACACTGCAAGGCAGAGAAAAACCATAAGGACAAAGTAGTACTTGCGTTCAATGATAATGTTCTTTCTCATTTATGCTGTCCCTTCCTTGCAATGGCGCATTCAATTTTGAATGAGAGCATCTCATCGGATTTTTGTTTTTCTCTCCGCACTTCCATAAGGGTTACAGATGCAAATTCATCCTTTGCATTGTTTCGGAGCCGTTGAGCAAAATTTGAAATCGCCTTTTTTCCGCTGACAGTGGGCGGATATACATACCCGCTGATGGCAAAAACATCTCCCTTTGATTTATCAACAGAGCCCACATATGCAATCCGATTCAGATACACACCAGGGGGCAAACTTTCCCCTATAAACGCAACCTTTCGCGCCCACAATACACGAGCGTCTGCCTCAATTCGACATGCCTCCAGTTTCTTTGCGAGATTTTCCATCTGGCTCTGATATAACTTTAGCCGCTCAACAGTCGCCGCCTCAGCGGCAATTCTTCCCCGCAACCTGGTAATATCGTCCCGCATCCTTGCAATCTGCATATTGTTGGCAAGGAAATATATACCAACAAGAATAACAACGAAAGCAAAACTGCCGATGTATATAGCGGCCATATTAAAGACCGCTCTGCGCTGTTGAAATCGCGTTTGCCGTTCTCTTAGGATATTGATTTCTATCATAGTATCTTCCTGCTTAGAAGTCCCAGCGCAACTGCAAACATGGAGCCGGACGCCTGCACATCCACAGGTATCTGGCTACCTCTGATTTCATCAAGTGGATTCCAGACAGCCCCTGGAATTCCAAGTGAAATTTCTAATAAGTCATGCAATCCGGGAAGTAATGCAGAACCACCAGTAAGTAAAAATCCCGACGGCTTCTTACCGATTCGCGTTTCAAAATACCTCAGCCCTGCCAATATCTCACCAAGCATATCCTGTGATTCTGACTTCACAATCTCTGAAACCGCGCGGGCATTTGCACTATCCCGCTTGTAGTATTCTGCTTCAACAGGACTCACTGACTTTGCTTTAACAACTGCTGAAGTAATTTTTGCCCCGCCAAACTGAATATCACGCACAAATACACATCCGTCTTTCTCTGCGATTGCAAGATTCGTGTACTGGGCTCCAACATTGATGATGCAAATAGCATCCCGGGGATTTTTTGAAACAGTATAGTAACAGTTGCAAAGCGCAAGTCCATCTACATCCATAACAATTGGCTTAAGTCCGCTATAAGTTAGAGTGCTAACAAAGAAATTGCACTTTTCTTTCTGATACCCAATCAGAAGAACAGTTCTTCTGCCACCTGAGGACAGCACCTGATAATCATATTCAAGATTTTCAATCCCGCCCGGAATCACCTGAAGCGCTTCAAGTTGCACAGCGCTTCTGATTTCTTCCTGCGAGAGTTCAGGTATGTCAAAATAATGGACAATAACGTCGGCGCCACAGACACTGCTGATTGTTTCTCTGGCATTGATTCCATATCGCTTTAGAAAACCTCTGATGTAATTTGAAAGGGCCTTCTGGTCGGATTCAATGAAGTTGGTGCGGAAATTTGGAACTGGATTTTCAAAATAACCGATCTTTCTTATTGTAAGTTTTCCCTTGCGTTCAAATCCCTCTATGACCTTAATGGAAAAAGACCCGACATCAACTACAACAGAATAACTCATATGGGCTCGCCTGTCTGCTCTTGTAATAGCAGGGTGCACACCGCATGTGATACAACAAGAATCCCATCACAGCCCTGCAACCGATGCATACCAGTATAGACCGCATTTTGCCGCCAGCCAATCGTCCCTGTGATTCCTGTTGACCTTACAGTCCTGAATAGCTAATCGTCGCACCGCCGGCATTGGTGTATTGCATCTGAACAGTTACCCCATCAGCAGGCGCTGTTGAACTTGATGTGCTTGCAGTGAAACCGCTGGCGCTCACACCGGACAGAGTAAAACTTGTAAAGTACTTGTTCCCGATTGTGTCAACACCAAGTGCTGACGGGGAACTCGCATAGGTATTGTATTCAGCATAATAAATCCTCTGGCTGGTAAGCACCGAACCAAGAAGGGCGGTCCCCTCTGATGCTGCTGCCTTCCTTATGTTGGCACGGTAAATTGGCACAGCCACTGAAGCAAGTATACCAACAATAATAACCACTACCATCAGTTCAACCAGGGTAAACCCTCTGGATTGCCTCTTTCTGCCTCTCATCTGATTCCCTCCTGTCCCATTTTATTGCTTATAGGCAGAGCGGAGGGATACCCTCCGCTCTGAAAAAACATTACAGTCCTGAATAGCTAATCGTCGCACCGCCGGCATTGGTGTATTGCATCTGAACAGTTACTCCATCAGCAGGCGCGGTTGAACTTGATGTGCTTGCAGTGAAACCGCTGGCGCTCACACCGGACAGAGTAAAACTTGTAAAGTACTTGTTCCCGATTGTGTCAACACTCAGGGCTGATGGAGAACTTGCGTAAGTGCTATACTCGGCGTAGTAAACCTTCTGGCTTGTAAGCACAGCCCCGAGAAGTGCGGCTCCCTCTGATGCTGCTGCCTTCCTGACATTGGCGCGGTAGATAGGAATAGCCACTGCGGCCAGAATCCCCACAATAATAACGACTACCATGAGCTCTATGAGCGTAAAACCTTTTCTGTTTTTCTTCCTGCCCATTACATCTCACCTCCTTCCACACGAAAAGAATATACATTTACTTGTGAGTATAATACAATATTACCAGAGATCCGGTCAAGAATGCAGTTTAACACAGAAACAATTCATTCAGCAATAATATGTTGTGCCCGTGCGCCTGACTGAGATTTACGTTCCGACAAATGCATAATGAAAAATAAACAGACACTGCTTCCTGTGCTTGGAATTTGCGCATGTGCCCTTGCTGTCTATATCAATACTTTCAATGCGCCTTTTGTGTTTGACGACCTGCCGGGCATCAAGAACAACTACCTTATCTTTGGCTTTTCACACGCAGGACAATTATGGAAATTCTGGCCTTCAAGATTTGTGACATTCCTTTCATTTGCTGCAAACTGGACTGCACACGGATTCTCTGTTTCTGGTTATCATGCATTAAACCTTGCAATTCACATAGCCAATGCTATCCTCCTGCGCACCCTTGTCTTGCTTATCTTTCAGAGCCCGCGGATAAAAACTGACGGCTTCTCAAAACATGCCAACTCCACAGCATTTTTTACTGCGCTGATATTCGCCGTGCACCCCATACAAACACAGGCAGTTACTTATATCTGGCAGAGGGCAACGATTCTGGCATCGTGTTTCTGCTTTTCGGCACTTGTCCTTTACATCAAGGCGCGACTTTCCAGCAGAGCGAAACAACGAGTGCTTTTTTCCTATGTCGGTGCAGGATTGTGCGCGCTTGTTGCCATGTTCACAAAAGAAATTTCGGTTTCGCTTCCTTTTCTTGTGCTTGCATGCGAAGGGCTGTTTTTCGGCATGTCAGGCAGGCGCTTTCGCATTCTTATTCCAGTCCTTTTTGCGTTTTCACTGATAATCCCTGTAACATTCGCTATTACACGCAACATGAATTTCTCGGAACTTGCCGGGGTTGCCACCAGCCAGAACCCTAACGCAGTGTATATTTCAAGGGGCGCATATTTTCTTACTCAGTCACACGCACTTCTCACATACCTGCGCCTTCTTCTGCTGCCTGCCGGCCAGAATATAGATTACGACTATCCTGTCTCAAAGGGAATAACAGATCCATGGACTCTGGCAGGATTTATCATTTTTGCAGTTCTTGTTATGCTTGCTATTTTACTCCATAGACGCGACCGCATCCTTTCTTTTTCAATCCTGATTTTTCTTATCACACTTATCCCGCAATCAAGTATTATCCCGAAACCAGACCTTTTTGTGGAACACCGTCTGTATCTTCCATGCTCAGGTTTTGCTTTGTTTGTTTCAAGGGCGCTTGCGGAATATGGTAGAAGGAAATCCAGGATAGCAATACCTTTGCTTGCCGGCATATCTCTTTTGTGGGGCAGTTGCGCCATCGTTCGCAACCACCTGTGGACAGACCCGGTAATGTTGTGGAGTGACGCTATCACTAAGTCGCCCGGTAAGGCGCGCCCTTACCTGAATCGGGGGCTTGCATATGCTGAGCGCGGCTTATTGGTTCAGGCAATTTCTGACTATACCACTGCAATTTCTCTTGACCGGTCCAATGTTGAGGCATATAACAACCGCGGCAGTGCTTATGGAATGAATGGAAATCTGAATAAGAGCATTGATGATTTCAAAAAGGCAATTTCCATAAATCCTGGATATGCGCCCGCGTATAATAACTATGGCGTTACTCTATCAGCGCTTAAAAAATATGACATGGCTATCGCAAATTTCAGTCATGCTATTCAACTCTCGCCACATTATGCCGATGCATTCAAAAACAGGGGTATTGCACTGCTTGTTTTGAAAAAACCAGTTGAAGCGGCAAATGATTTCTCTACAGCGTTCAAGATTAATCCGCGGGATACTGATGCATTGCGCCTGAGAGCGATTGCCTTTGCCCTTGCAGGAAACACTGATATGGCTGAAAGAGATATGAAAATGATGGAGCGGGCCGGCCGCAAACCGGATCCAGAACTTATCAATCTTATCAATGGGTTGAGGAGATAGTCAGCGATTTCCGCTTGATTGATGGAATCATATTATCTGTTATTCATTTCTGCAGGATTTTTGTACAGACAGGTTTTTCCGCGCAATCAGCGGATTGTTGCGGCAAGTTTAAAAATAGGCAGATAGATCGCGAGAACAACAGTGCCTACAATCACTCCAAGCCCTACGATAAGAACCGGTTCAAGTATGGAACTGAGTATGTTGAGCGTTACATCCACCTCATCCCGGAAAAATCTTGACATACGGGTAAGCATGTCATCCGTCCTGCCGGTTTCCTCGCCCACTGATACCATTCGCACAAGCATTGAAGGAAAGATAAGATACTTTTTCATCTCCTGGCCGAGGAGTTCTCCCTTGATAACTCCCCTGCGCACCTTTTCTATGGAATCCTCAACAATGGCGTTGCCCGCCGTTTTTGAAACGATTTCAAGAGCAGAAACAACATTTACCCCGCCCCGTAAAAGTGTGGATAGGGAACGGGCGAACCGTGCAAGGCTAACCTTAAGCATAAGGGGGCCGAACACAGGAATGCGAAGTTTCACCCTATCAATACGGCGCCTTCCAGCCCGCGTCTTCGCGTACCAGATGACAAACACCCAGGCAACAATCAAAAATATTATGATGAATGGAAAGAACTTAAGAGAAAATCGGCTTATGTTAAGGATGATTCTTGTAAAAAGCGGCAACTGCGCTCCAAAACTGGCAAAAATCTCCTGGAACTTGGGAACAAGGTACAGAAAAACAAAAGCCACAACTCCCACGAAAAACATTGAAACAACTGCAGGATAACTTACTGCCTGCCGAACCTTCCTTATAAGGGTCAACTGGTCTTCAAGTTCTGATGAAAGTTCGCGCAATACTTCCACAAGATTGCCGCTTTCTTCTCCTGATCGGACAAGCGCGACATAAAGAGTAGAGAATACTTTTGGATGGCGTGCGAGCGCCTGTGAAAAATTACTTCCCTCGCGGATGTCGTCGCGGATGCGGTTAAGAACAAGGGCAAAGTATCTATTCTGCGTCTGAGAAGCAAGGTCCCCGATTGTTTCAAGTATTGGAATGCCGGCTTCCAGCATGGTAGCCAGTTGCCTGGAGAAAAGCGCCATTTCTGAAAGGGAAACCCTGTGCGCACGCGGCCGTTTACCACCTCCTGATGGGACCGTAATTGAAATGAGCCCTTTTTCACTCACCGCGCGCACTTCAACAGGCAGCAGTTGCTGCCTGCGTAGAACAGTGATCACAGCGGAGTTTGATTCCCCTTCAATTGTTCCTTCCCGTCTCTTGCCCGATGCATCCCTCGCAACATAATAATATTTCGGCATAGGATTTATTGTTTACTCAAATAAGCAGCGTGGCACTCAATGCCTCCTGCACTGTGGTGATACCGTTTGCAACCTTCTTGAATGCTGCTTCCCGAAGCGTCACCATTCCTGTCTTTATCGCATAATCCCGTATATCGGCCTCTGAAGCACGCTCAATAATCATCTTCCTGATTTCTTTTGACATCCTCAAAACCTCATATATCGCAATCCTGCCCCAGTAGCCGGTAAAGTCGCACTCCTGGCATCCGCGGCCCCTCTGAACCTTTGCATCTTTTGGGAATTCCGGAGCAACGCGGGAAAGAACTTCCCGACCCTCAGGGTCGTCCTCTCTGCACGAATTGCATATCCTGCGCACCAGACGCTGCGCAATGATTAAATTAAAAGATACTGCAAGCAGGTATGGCTCCACGCCCATGTATGCAAGGCGGGAAATTGTGGAAACCGTATCATTGGTGTGAAGCGTGGAAATAACAAGGTGGCCTGTAAGAGATGCCTGTATTCCGATTTGAGCCGTCTCAAGGTCCCTGATTTCACCAACCATGATTACATCCGGGTCCTGACGCAGCATGGTGCGAAGCACCGAAGGAAAGGTAAGGCCTATTTTCGGTTTTACCATAACCTGGTTAATCCCCGGTAATTCGTATTCAACCGGATCTTCAATGGTCACAATGTTTTTCTCAGGGGTATTGATGTAGTTCAGACCTGCGTAAAGCGTTGTGGTCTTACCGCTTCCTGTGGGCCCGGTAACGAGAATCATTCCGTGCGGCTTCTTAAGCGCATCTTCAAAAACTTCAAGTTCCCCCTCGTCAAATCCAAGGTCGGCCATACTGACAAGAAGCGTGTCCTTGTCAAGAAGGCGCAGTACAATCTTCTCCCCAAAGACGGTTGGAAGGGTGGAAACCCGTATATCTATCTCTTTAACTCCAACCCTTATTTTTACACGACCATCCTGTGGAAGACGCCTTTCGCCGATATCAAGATTGGAAAGTATCTTAAGCCGGGTAACAATACCCGGGTAAGCCGACTTTGGCGGCGGTGGGATATGCCTTAGTGCGCCATCCACCCGGAAACGCAAACTGACGCCTTCCTCATGCGGCTCAAGATGAATGTCAGTAGCGCGCTTCTCCACGGCTTGAATGAACATGGAATTAACAAACCGCACAATTGGAGCATCTTCAGCAGCAACCTTCAGTTGATTTATGTCCACCTCTTCCTCGCCTGGCTCCTTTATCTCTTCAAGAGCCGCGAGGGTCTCGGTAATATCTCCTGTGTTTATGTAAAACCTGTCAATCCTTTCAAGAATTTCCTTCTCGTCAGCGCGTGCCACCTTGACATTCATCCCGGTGATTCTCTTCACAGCGTCAATGGCAACAATATCATAAGGGTCTTTCATCGCCACAGTAAGAATATCTTCTGACCTGGCAACAGCAAGGAGAACATAGCGACGGGCAATTGCCTCAGGAATAAGGCGCACCACATCCTGTCGGATACCGCGTACCTTTGACAGTGGAATAAAATCCGCCTTCTTTTGTTCGGTAAGCACCTCAAGCACCTGTTCCCGGGAAACAAGACCCAGATCAACAAGAATCTCACCGAGAAACTTGTTTGATTTCCTCTGCCTGTCAAGCGCTTCTTCAAGTTGCTGGTTGGTTATTAGCCCTTTTTGAACGAGCAACTGGCCAAGCTCATATCGTTCCATATATCCTTCCTTTGTGCGCTTAAAAAAGGTATCATGTATACTGGAAATCGTCAACTCGGTTGGAGGGTTTATGACTGCAAAGAGGTCACCGCAGGAAAGGATGGAACAACTATACCGTCTTATTGAACGGCACAACCGTCTTTATTACATTGAAAACGCCCCGGAAATCTCTGATGCAGAATACGACCGACTCATGAAAGAATTGAAGGAACTTGAACAGCAGTATCCCCACCTGGTTCGTGAGGACTCACCGACAAGGCGCGTCGGAGGCGGCGTCCTTGAAGAATTTGTCACTGTTGAGCACGCCCGCCCCATGCTGAGCATTGAAAATACCTATGACGAAAACGAGATACGCGAGTTTCACCAGCGCGTAATCCGGATTCTCAACCATGAACCAGAGTATGTCACAGAACTGAAAATTGACGGAGTCGCAGTATCTCTTCTGTACGAAAACGGCAGGTTTGTCCGTGCGATAACAAGAGGCGACGGAATACGTGGAGATGATATCACGGCGAACGCAAGGACCGTAAGGGTACTGCCTCTGCTGATTTCTTACCGTGAAAAACTTGAAGTACGGGGTGAAATTTTCATGGCAAGAAACGATTTTGAACGTATCAACAAGGAAAGGGCTCTATCAGGCGAGCCACTGTTTGCAAATCCGCGAAATGCTGCGGCAGGAACCCTTAAACATCTTGACCCTCAGGAGGTTGCCCGACGGAATCTCCGCCTGTTTGTATACGCAGGTTTCCCCGCTGTTGCACTTTCTACCCACTGGGAGACGCTTGAATTTCTCTCACGGCTCGGGTTTCCTGTAAATCCGCACAGGGTGTGCGGGAACCTGGAAAAAGCAATCGCCGCATGCCGCGAATGGGAGAAAAGACGCTTTGAACTGCCATATCCCATAGATGGAATGGTCATCAAGGTAAACTCCATTCGCGACCAGGATATACTGGGCGCCACATCAAAAAGTCCGCGCTGGGTTGTTGCTTATAAGTTCCCCGCAACCCAGGAGACAACAGTCATTGAAGACATTGTTGTGCAGGTGGGTAGAACCGGCATTCTGACCCCTGTGGCGATTTTAAGACCTGTTCACCTTGCAGGAACGACCGTGAGCCGGGCTACACTGCACAATTTTGACGAAATTGCACGACTCGATGTCCGAATAGGCGATACGGTTTTCGTGGAAAAAAGCGGCGAGATTATTCCGAAGGTCGTGAAGGTTGTTAAAGAGGCAAGAACTGCAAAGGTTCGGCCGGTGCCGGTTCCATTGAAATGCCCGGTATGCGGCAGTGATGTAGTAAAGGACCCGGAAGAGGTTGCAATACGCTGTCCCAATGTGGGATGCCCGGCGCAGGTTAAAGAGCGAATCATCCACTACGCCGAACGCAAGGCAATGGATATTGAAGGACTCGGTGAAAAAGTCGTTGACCTGCTCGTTGAACATCTGGGTGTACGTGACTACGGGGATCTTTATTATCTCAAACCAGAGCAGATAGCAGCACTTGATCGGATGGGAGAGGTCTCCGGAGCAAATCTCGTGGCAAGCATCCAGAAGAGTAAGACGCGGCCGCTCCCCAATTTCATCTACGGACTTGGCATCAGGCATATCGGAAGCCGCACCGCAGAAATTCTCGCAAATCACTTCGCTTCCCTGGACGACCTGGCAGGTGCAGATGAAAATGTTTTGAGCGCAATCCCCGAGATAGGCCCGACAACAGCAAGAAGCATCCGTGAATTCTTTACGAATCGCCGCAATCTTGCAATTCTTGAGAAACTGCGCGCAGCCGGAGTCCAGTTTAAAAAACAGGAATCTTCAGCAGGGCCGGGGCCACTATCCGGAAAAACCTTTGTCCTGACCGGAACCCTCAAGAGGTTTACCCGGCAGGAAGCAACCCAACGGCTGGCGCAACTTGGTGCCCGGGTAAGCGAAACCGTCTCCAGAAAAACATCGTTCGTTGTTGCAGGCGAGAAACCGGGGTCAAAACTTGAAAAAGCGAGAAACCTCGGCGTCCGCGTCATTGGCGAGGACGAGTTAATTAATATCTTCAAAACTTATGAAGTCAAGAACTAATGAACTTGATTTAATACGTCTGGTGCTTGGGCCAACCGAAACCAATGGCTATATCCTTGCCATAAATGGAGAGGCGGCCGTCATAGATCCTGCATGGGAACCGCGCAGGGTTGCAAAAATACTTTTTGAAAAGAAACTCAACCTCAGATACATCATCAATACACATGGCCATTATGACCACATCTGCGGGAACGGATTAATGAAAATGGTAAACCCTGAACCCATCCTTGCGATCCACAAGGATGATGCACAGTTTCTTTCACTGCCGGATATGAACCTTTCAGTTTTCTTTGGTGAACCGTATCTTTCTCCAGGCCCAGGACTCTGCCTGAACGGGGGAGAGGCACTTCCGCTTGGCCATCTAAAACTTGAAATTCTCCATACACCTGGACATACCCCGGGAAGTATCTGTATCCTGGTTGACGGGTATATTTTCGCGGGAGACCTTGTCTTCGCTGAAGGTATCGGCAGGACAGATTTGCCCGGAGGCAATGAGGAAGCCCTGTACAATTCTATCAAGCAGGTTCTTTCTATTCAGGGTAATGCAAGGGTGCTTCCTGGCCACGGTCCGGAAACCACTCTTGATGAACAGAGGCGCATCAACTCATCTATTTATGGCTGATTTAAGAACACTTTTCGCTGACTACCTGACCTGCCTGCGCGTTGAGAAGAATCTCTCAGAGAATACCATTGGAGCGTACAGAAACGATTTGAAAAAATTTCGCCAGTATATTGAAAAGGGACATTGCCCCATCCGCAGTTTTACTGGCAAAACCCTTACGGATTTCATCATCTTTCTGAAAAAAAAACACCTATCCGGCTCATCAATTGCACGCATTATTTCATCGCTCAGGGGATTTTTCCTGTTTCTTGCAGAAAAGGGGATTGTAAAATCATCAGTCATCCACACGTTTGATAGCCCGAGAATTGAACGCAAGGTGCCGATGGTGCTCTCAAAGAGTGAGATTGCACGTTTGCTTGCAGCAGTTGACGCTAAATTGAAAAATCCGACCTTGCGGAATCTGCGCGATATAGCAATCGTAGAACTCTTTTATGCTACCGGAATGCGGGCATCAGAACTTGCATCCATCAAATGCAGCAGCATTTCATGGGAGACCGGCTCCATACGGACTATTGGAAAGGGCAACCGTGAACGAATAGTTTTCTTTGACGGACAGACCCGTCTCATCCTTGAAAAATACCTTCGTGCAAGAAAACAAATGAAAGAGCCGTGGCTGTTTCCGGGGAAAACACACGGTCATATCTCAAGACAGAATATCTGGAAGATTGTGCGCAGGTACGGTCGGCTCGCAGCACTTTCCAGAAATATCAAACCCCACATGCTCCGGCACACATTTGCCACGCACCTTCTTGAAGAAGGACTGGACCTGCGAGTAATACAGGAACTCCTTGGACACAAAAGCATCAGCACCACAAAGATTTATACGCAGGTAAGCAGGGGCCGTCTCAAGGAACAATACAGGAAATTCCATCCCCGCTCATAACCGTTGACAGAATTTACCTGTCGTGTAAAATAAATATTAACCGCAAGTTCGCAATTCATGAAAAGGAGGAGATATATGGGCGCGTTAATCGGCGGAATTATAGCGGTGATCGTTGGTATCCTGGGAATTGTCAAATGGTGGGGATTATTTGTTAAGGGATTGCAGGCAGCAGTTCCTTTCTTCATTCTGCTTGTAGGAGTAATTGCTATCGCCGCAGGAATAAGCGACCTGAAGGACAGGCGCGAAGAACGAATTGAAAAGGCAAAAGAAGCAAAGGAAGGCGAGAAGAAGGAAGAACAAAAGGCGTAAAGTCCAATAAGAAAGCCGGCGGAGCATTTGTTTCGCCGGCTTTTTCTATTGATGCCGACTGATTTCTGCAGGGCATGCAGGGCTATCGGACCACAAAATTCACAATCTTTCCAGGAATGTAAATCTGCTTGAGTATTGTCTTTCCTTCTATTGCACGCGCTACAGGTGCAAGTTTCATCGCTTCAGCGATTACCAGTTCCTGTTCTGAATCCACATCAATACTTATTGTTGCGCGAAGTTTGCCGTTAACCTGGACAGGAATTTCAATTACGGCAGAAGATACATAGGCGGCCTCATATTTGGGCCAGGATGCGTCAAATATACTTCCGCCGCGTCCAAGCATATCCCACAATTCCTCAGCAATATGCGGGGTGAATGGAGCCAGCAGTATGAGAAAACTTGCAAGATCTTCAGTTGCAATGGCATTGTTTTTAGCAGCAGTAGCAGCATTAATGAACTCCATAAATGCACTGATGGCAGTATTGAACTTAAATTCTTCCATACGCTCTGTAACCTTCTTGATGAGGATGTGAAGTTCTCTATGAATTTCTGGCGAGGATTCCGCAACTTTCTTTAGAATGCTGCCGGTCGCAAAATCCCATGTTTTGCGCAGAAAGCGATAACATCCCTCAATGCCGTTGTCGCTCCATTCAGAATCAACCTCAGGCGGCCCAATGAAGAGTTCATAGAGACGGACTGTATCTGTTCCGTATTTCCTGACAAGAGTGTCCGGGTTGACCACGTTACCTTTTGATTTTGACATTTTTTCAAGTTTTCCTGTCTTTTCACTGTATTTGCACACCATGCCCTGGTTGAAAAGACGCTTGAACGGTTCGTCAAATGAAATGTAACCAAGGTCGTAGAGAACCTTTGTAAAAAAACGGGCATAAAGAAGGTGTAAAATTGCATGTTCCACGCCTCCAATATAGCAATCAACAGGAAGCCATCTATCAACAATCTCTCTGTCAAATGCGGCTGTATCAAGGTGCGCGCTTGGATAGCGCAGGAAGTACCAGGAAGACCCTGCCCATTGCGGCATGGTGTCGGTTTCGCGCTTTGCCGGTCCGCCGCACCTCGGGCAGGCAGTATTGACAAACTCATCAATTGCGGCAAGCGGCGACTTGCCGGTACCGCTCGGTTTGTACGAGGTGACATCTGGCAGCAACACAGGGAGAGCGCTTTCATCTACAGGCACCTCCCCGCATGAATCGCAGTATACGATTGGAATCGGTTCCCCCCAGTACCTCTGTCTGGAAAAAACCCAGTCCCTGAGTTTATATGAAACGGTTTCGTGCCCCAGGTCTCGCTCTTTCAGCCAGTTGACAATCGCCTTCTTTGCATCTTCAGACAGCATTCCATCAAACTGATTTGAGTTAATAAGCACGCCGGTGCCTTCGTATGCCTCTTTGAGGTTGCCGTCCGCATCTTTTTTTGCCTCAGTTGAATGTATTACCTCGCGGACCGGCAGTTTGAACCTGCATGCGAACTCAAAGTCGCGCTGGTCATGCGCCGGGACAGACATGATTGCACCTGAACCGTAGTGTGCCAGCACATAATCAGCAACCCAGATGGGGATTCTTTCATTATTTACAGGATTGATGGCGTAAGATCCAGTAAAAACTCCTGTTTTTTCGCGAACCAGTTGTGTCCGCTCAACTTCAGATTTCAAAACGGCTGTTGTGACATACTCTTCCAGAATTGCACGTGTATTTGCGGTGCACAGCCGGGCAACAAGTGGATGTTCGGGTGCAAGCACAACATAGGTGGCGCCAAAAAGCGTATCAGGCCGGGTGGTAAATACTGGCAGATTTTCTTCCTGCCCATCCCGAAAGATTGCTTTGAATATAACGGTTGCTCCCTCACTTCTTCCAATCCAGTTGCGCTGCATTACCTTTACTTTTTCAGGCCAGTCCAGCCGGTCAAGGTCGCAAAGAAGCCGGTCAGCATACGCAGTGATGCGCAACATCCACTGCATCAGCCGGCGCTTCGTCACCTCGCTTGAACACCTTTCGCACTTTCCATCTATAACTTCTTCATTTGCCAGGCCTGTCTTGCACTGCGGACACCAGTTAATCGGCATTTCCTTCCGGTAAGCGAGTCCCTTCCTGTACATTTGAAGAAAAATCCACTGTGTCCACCTGTAGTATGAAGGGTCACTTGTATTGATTTCAAGCGACCAGTCATACATTGATCCGATTTCTTTCAGTTGCCGCCGGATATTTTCAATATTGCGCGCGGTACTGATTTTCGGATGAATCCCCTTCTTGATGGCGTCGTTTTCAGCAGGAAGGCCGAACGAATCCCATCCCATTGGGTGGAGCACGTTAAATCCATGGAGTTTATTGTAGCGCGCCCAAACATCCGAAAGAACATAGCCACGCCAGTGACCAACATGAAGGCCTGAACCAGAAGGGTAGGGGAACATGTCAAGACAGTAATATTTAGGGCGGGTGCTTGAAAAATCAACCCTGTGAGCGTTCGTTTCCTCCCAGCGTGCCCGCCACTTTGGCTCAATCACTCCTGGCTCGTATCGTCTTTTTGTATCTCCCATATTTCTCTCCAAGTCGCTTCAAAAACCTTATGCCTGCCATATCTGAACGCGCAGAAATTTTAGGTGTCTCAATAATAAAGGGAAGGTCCCCAAGTATTTCATTGCCCACAATGTTCTCAAAACCCTTTTCACCGATATACCCCCGTCCGAGACGCTCATGTCTATCAACAAAAGAGCCAATTTTAGAAGCCGAATCGTTTGCATGAACTAAATAAATATATCGCAATGCGCCATTTTTTTCAATTTCATCAAGCATCATGCCAAGTCCGCGCCTGCTTCTAATGTCATACCCGGCCGCCCAGGCATGGGCTGTATCAAAACATAGACCAATCTGTCCGTCAATTGCGCGAACCACCATGCAAAGATGCTCCCATTTTCCACCGAGCAAACATCCTCCGCCTGCTGTATTTTCCAGCAAAAGAACAGGCCCTGGTCTGGTTTTTCTCAGCAGTTGCGCAATTGATTCTATGAGACGCTCAATACCCTTTTCTCTTGTTCCTCCTGCATAACTGCCCGGATGCATCACATAATATTCTGCGCCTATTGCACGTCCGAATAACATCGTAGAGACCAGCAATTTTCTGCTTTTCGCCAGCAGAATCGGATTGCTGGAAGCCGGATTAATAACATACGGAGCGTGCAGGATTACAGGATGAATGCCATGGATCCTTTTCAATTCCATAAACTCATCCGTATTAAAAAGTTTCTTTGGTGGGACGTTCCATGAACGGGGATTTGACGGAAACATCTGGAAGGTCTGGCATCCTGTTAGGATGGGATACCTGAATGTTTCCTTAGCAGTCCGCCTGAGGAAGATATGTGCGCCGACTCTCATATGTTATTCTATCATACTGTGTTGAGAACGAATAAAAAAGGTGGTAGTATTTATAGCATCTAACAGGCAAGTTAAACGCCATAACACTGGGGGTTTAAAGATGAAGAAATTGAAGGCAGGGATCATCGGAGCAGGGGGGATCGCTCAGGTTGCCCATATTCCAAACCTGAGAAAGATGAAAGACGTTGAACTTGTTGCGATTTCTGATCCAAATGTATTGAAACTTGAAGCCGTCGCATCGGAATTTCAAATCCCACTCAAGTTTGCGAAAAGTGAAGACCTGCTTGCTGAAGAACTTGACTTTGTCATTATCTGTTCGCCGAATGCGTACCACGCTTCCCACGCAATCGCTGCAATGAAATCAGGCAAGCATGTACTCTGTGAAAAGCCAGTGGCAATGAATGCAAAAGAAACCGCAAAGATTCTTGAAACTGCCAGAAATACGCGAAAGATATTTATGGTGGCATTTGTCCATAGATTTGCCCCCCATTCAAAATTCATCAAGAATCTTGCCAGCCAGGGGGAACTCGGAGAGATCTACCACGCAAAGACAATGTGCCTCAGACGGCGCGGCATCCCGGGTCCAGGTACTTGGTTTACCATTAAGCGACTCTCCGGGGGCGGCCCATTGATTGATGTGGGCGTTCACATCCTTGACCTCGCATTGTTCCTTATGGGATGCCCCAGGCCGAAAACCGTTCTAGCAACCACCTGCACAAAATTTAATCGTTCCATTACAGACGGCGGCTGGCCACCACTTAAGACACGCATTGGAGACCGTGCTGGCAGGACATTTGATGTTGAGGATTTTGCCGCCGGCTTTATAACATTTCAGAACGGCTCGTCGCTCATGCTTGAAACAACCTGGGCAGCAAATTGCGAACCGGCACTGACCCTGGACCTGTTTGGAACAAAGGCAGGAGTACGTTTTGCAAGCGGAGACGAGAAGCCGGTTAAAGTATTTGGAGAGATAGAAGGCATTCTTACGGATTCAGTACCGAAGTTGCAAGAGGCAGACCCGTACCAGGAAGAAATAGCGCACTTTGTAGAATGTGTGCGCGAAGGGAAAAAACCTCTGACTTCTCCCATTGAAATTCTTACAACAGCAAAAATAATTGAGGCCTTCTATCGTTCGGCAGAAACCGGCAGGCCATTGACTATTGGATGAAAAGAGAGAAGGGACTGGTCCACATATATACCGGAAATGGCAAGGGCAAGAGCACAGCAGCATTCGGGCTTGCACTGCGTGCCCTTGGTCACAGGATGCGCGTCGCGTGTTTTCAGTTTTTCAAAGAACCTGTATCTGGAGAAATCAAAACGCTGAAGCGGTTCAAGAATTTCAGTTATGAACCGATTTGTCCGTCACACCCGGCTTTTGCGACAGATGTCAGCCGAAAAAAACATTACAGGATGTTCCTCAATGACTGGAAAAAATTTCTTACCCTTATGATGCAAACCAGAGCAGATATCATCGTTCTTGACGAAATCCTCATTGCAGTCAGGGACGGCTATCTCTCTGAAAAATCCTTGCTGTGGTATCTGAAAATATGGAAAAAAAAGCATCCGGGCACTGAAATAGTCCTGACCGGAAGAGGCGCAACAGAGGCGCTGATAAATGCCGCTGATATTGTCACCGATATGTGTTGCGTCAAGCACCCGTACCCGGAGGTGAAGGCACGAAAAGGGATAGAGTACTGAGAGACAGAAAAATCCAGAATATTGCTAAATCAGGAAGAAGTCCGGGGGGTGAAAATGAAATCAATTGGAAACAGACAGAATAGATTCTTCCAGACATTCAGGAGGAAAAATGTCCACAGAATCGGAAAGAGTACTCAGGGTTATCAAAGAAAGACGAAGCATCCGCAAATTCCTCCCAAGGCCGATCGCGCAGGAGACCATTGAAGAAATCGTTGACTGTGCGAGGTTCGCACCAAGCGCCATCAATATCCAGCCATGGCATTTCATTGTCGTGACAGATGAAGCAGTCCGCAGGAAAATCGCAGATGTCTGCGACTACGGGAAGTTTGTTGCACAGTCCACCTGCTGCATTCTTGTGTTCTGCGAGGATACCAAGTACTACCTTGAGGACGGATGTGCAGCGACTGAAAACATTCTCCTCGCAGCACATGCACTTGGGATTGGCAGTTGCTGGATTGCTGGCGACAAGAAACCGTATGGCCCAGCAATAGGTAAACTTCTCAAAGTGCCTCCAAACTGCCGCCTCGTATCGCTTGTAGCGCTGGGATACCCTGCTGAAACTCCCCGGCCAAGCAAGAAGGGCCTGGATGAAGTCCTTCACTGGGAATCATGGTAGAGGACCCTTCTGGGGCAGGCAGTATTGACGACGTCTGCCCTTCCCATTAAAATAAGGCAGTGTACAGATGTTATTCCGTTGACATATAGAATAAATGACAGGGCGCATTCTGATTGCGATCGGGATTTTTTGTATTGCTGCCGGAATCACTATTGAACGGGGTATCCGCATCCCATTGGGACGGCTGCCAGGGGATATCATCGTGAAAAAGGGTAACTGGACGGTCTATGTTCCTATCACGACATGTCTCATTGTAAGTATGATTCTTACTGTCTTGTTGTTCACGTTCAGGAGGAAGTGATGACCAGGAAAAGCGCATGGGAAATGTGGGACAGCAAAACCCAAGAATTGAGTTTTGCCTTCGCAGAAAAATACAGGCAGTTTATCTCTGCTAATAAGAGTGAGCGCAGATTTATTACAGCGGCAGTATCGGTTGCACGTACCAGAAATTTTGGAGAACTCTCTTCATTTAAGAAATTAAATCCCGGGGCAAAGATTTACAGGGTTAACAGAGGCAAAGAAACGGTATTCGGGATTATCGGCAAAAAGCCGATTACAGAGGGGGCGCGGTTTATTATATCCCATGTGGATGCACCAAGAATAGATCTTAAGCCAAAACCGATTTATGAAGACGAGGGCTTGTGCCTTATGAAAACCCGCTACTATGGCGGAATTAAAAAATACCACTGGCTTGCCCTGCCGCTTGCGCTTTACGGAACTGTAGCATTCAAAAATGGCAGCACGAAAGAAATCGCAATTGGCGATAACGACGGAGACCCGGTCTTTGCCATAACTGATTTGCTTCCCCATCTTGATAAGGCACAGGGCAAGAAAACTATTGATGAAGGATTCCCGGGCGAGAATCTTAACATCCTTGCCGGACATATTGGTAAGGGCACGGATAAAGAAAATGTGAGAAAGAATGTCCTTGCTATATTAAAAAATATGTATGGTATTGAGGATGAAGATTTTATTAGCAGCGAATTCCAGGCGGTGCCTGCTGGATTCGCCCGTGATTCTGGATTTGACAGGAGCATGATTATCGGGTATGGCCAGGACGACAGGGTATGCGCCTATACAAGTTTCATTTCTCTTCTTGATGTTAATGTTCCTGAAACTTCAATCTTCTGCATTTTTGTTGACCAGGAAGAAATTGGAAGCCAGGGAAGCACCTCTGCTAACTCCACATTCCTCCATTTCTTTCTTCAGGAGGTGCTGGAGAAACAGGGATACACTCTATCTGACATACGGCTTGTTTTTGAAAATTCTCGGGCGATATCTGCGGACGTATCGTCCGTGTTTGACCCGTTGTACAGAGATGCCTATGATTTGAAGAATGCTGCACGGCTCGGATATGGGGTCTGCATTGAACGGACAACCGGGGGAAAGGGCAAGAGCGGAAGTACAGAACCATCCCCGGAGTATCTCGCGCACATACGTGAAATATTTGACAGGAACAATGTGCCATGGCAGCCCAGTGAACTCGGAAAAGTAGAGCAGGGCGGAGGCGGCACTGTAGCCACATGTCTTGCACGAATGAATATCTCAACCGTTGATTGCGGCACTGGAGTGCTCTGCATGCACGCCCCGTTTGAAATAACAAGCAAAGCAGACATATATAGCACCTATCTGGCATATCGCACATTTTATCAGGAGGGATGAAGTGCCAGCGGGCTATCGCTCAGAGCATTGCGTCTCTGGACAAAACAATGAACAGGGTATCTGTCAGAACTCATCAGCGAAAAGAGTTTGTTGATATCACCAGGAGTGTTGCGGATTGTGCGGAAAGGTCAGGGATAAAACATGGACTGTGCGTGATTTTCGTTCCTCACACCACATGCGGTCTAACCATTAATGAAAACGCAGACCCGGCGGTTGTCTCTGACATCCTGCACACCCTTGAAAAGATTGTTCCTGAACATGGTAACTACCGGCACACCGAGGGTAATTCAGACGCACATATTCAGTCCTCTATGACAGGGCATTCCCTCGTAATTATCTTGGAAAACGGCCATTTGCAACTCGGTACATGGCAGGGAATTTTCCTCTGTGAATTTGATGGCCCGCGCACCCGTGAAGTATGGATTCACTGCATAAAAGGTGGTTGATGTGGAAAAAATTGTGTTTTTTGCAGACGGAATTAAAATCCAGATAAAACTTGGAGACATTACAGAAGAGGATGTTGACGCAATTGTCAATGCGGCTAACAACCGTCTTATCATGGGCGGCGGTGTTGCTGGAGCAATCAGAAAAAAAGGCGGCAGTGCAATACAGGATGAAGCACTGCAAAAGGGTCCCATAGAAATTGGCGGGGCGATTGTCACAGGCGCCGGAAACCTCCGCTGCAGATGGATAATACATGCGGCAACGATGGGGACGGACGGAGTGACCGATGCTGGTTTCATTCGCTGCGCAACGCATAACAGTTTAGCCCTCGCGCTGAAACAAAAAATTTCTTCAATTGCATTTCCTGCACTCGGATGCGGTGTTGGCGGATTTCCTGCTGAAACAGCGTCAGAAATTATGATGGAAGAAACATGCGCGCTTTTTTCAAGACGCGGTTCCATAGAAGATGTCCGTTTCGTCCTTTTTGACCACGGCACATTTGATATTTTTGCGCGCACTGCGGAACGGATACTTACCCCGCTGGTGCGCAAAACATACAGGAACCCGTTTCCAACTGTGGATATCATCATCAAAACCCCTGGCGGAATTGTCCTTATAAACAGAAAAAATTTCCCGCCCGGCTGGGCACTTCCAGGGGGCTTCGTGGACCCTGACGAGAGCGTAGAGGATGCGGCTGTACGCGAAGCAAAGGAAGAAACCGGGCTAAACATAACGGACCTGAGGCAATTCCGGGTATATTCAAGCCCGGGGCGGGACCCAAGATTCCACACCATCGCGACTGTTTTTACTGCGAGTGCGCAGGGAAGTCCAGTGCCAGGAGACGATGCTGCCCAATCGTGCGTTTTTCAGCCCAACAAGCTTCCGGAGAAGATGGCATTTGACCACCTCCAGATTATCAGCGACTGGCTCGCCGCAACAAAGGAAAAAAGTGAAAATAGAACTTAATAACATATGGAGTTAGTAACTTATGAACTCAATAACTTCTAATACTCCTGGGAGAATCCTCAGTGGCATGCGCCCTACCGGTCCCCTGCATATCGGGCATCTCTTCGGCGCACTGTATAACTGGAAGAAATTGCAGGACGCCGGTTACGACTGTTATTATATGATAGCGGACTGGCACGCGCTGAGCACAGAGTATCAATCGCCATCCAGGATCAGGGAGAATGTGATGGAAATTGCTCTTGATTTTATTGCCTGCGGCCTTGAACCCCGGAAATCCACCATCTTCATACAATCAATGGTGCCGGAGCACGCGGAACTTCATCTTGTCCTGTCAATGATAGTGCCAATTCCATGGCTGGAGAGGAACCCTGTATACAAACAACAGCAGGAAGAGTTGAAGGGTACAGACCTTGCCACTTATGGCTTTTTGGGATATCCGGTGCTTCAGGCCGCAGACATCCTGATTTATAAGGCCAACCTTGTTCCCATAGGGGTTGACCAGTTGCCGCATCTTGAACTAACAAGGGAGATTGCCAGGAGATTTAACTACATGTACGGGGATTTCTTTCCTGAACCTGAGCCATTGCTCACAGAAGCACCAAAGGTCCCGGGAACAGACAACAGAAAGATGAGTAAGTCATACGGCAATGCAATTTTCCTCAAAGATACGGCCGAAGAAATACGCAGGAAGGTTTCAGCCATGTTTACGGATCCAAGGCGGGTTTATAGATCTGACCCGGGCCATCCGGACGAATGCCCGGTTTTTGCGTATCACAAACTGGTCGGCAGTGATACTGCAAAGGTGAAGGACGAATGCACGAATGCAAGGGTGGGGTGTGTGCAATGCAAGAATGATATGGCTGAGCGCCTCATAGAATTTCTGAGTCCTGTGCGGGAAAAAAGGAAGCAGTTATCAGAAAACCATGAGCAAATATGGAAAACCCTCAGGGATGGCTCAGGCCGCGCTTCAGAGAAGGCGCACGAGGTGATGCGGCGCGTACGTCAACTTACAGGAATTAATTATGAAATCTCTTTATGAACTTGCCCGCAGGGCGCATCGGAATATCAAGCCGTATGTGCCGGGAAAGCCCGAGGAACAGTTGTACAGGGAACTCGGCCTGACAAAAGTCGTGAAACTTGCGTCAAATGAAAATCCGCTTGGCGCATCACCAAAAGCGATAAGAGCTTTACGGCAGAGCGTGCACAAAATCAACCGGTATCCTGAGGGAAGCGCGTACTATCTGAAGCAGCGGCTTGCAAAAGAACTCAATGTGCAAATGGAAACCCTCATTATAGGCAACGGGTCAAGCGAAGTTATTTCATTGACGCTTCAGTCATTTGCCGATGCCGGAGATGAAGTAATTTTCGCGCATCCTTCATTTATCATCTATAAAATCCTCGCATACACCGTAGGCGCCGTACCAATTGAGGTTCCACTTGAAAGGGACTTTTCCTACAATCTTGACGCTTACCTGAAACATATCGGCCCAAAAACGAAGGTCATCATCCTCTGCAACCCGAACAATCCAACCGGATCTCATATTCGCCAGCAAGCCCTTGACTGGTTTATGGAACAGGTTCCTGAGGATGTAATCGTCATCTCTGACGAGGCGTACCGGGAATATGTTGAGGATACTGAATTTGGAAGTGCTTTCCCATGGATAGAACGGAAGAGGGTGGTCGTGGTACGGACATTTTCAAAGATTTATGGGCTTGCGAGTTTACGCGTCGGATACGGAATTGCAAACAGAGAGTTCATAGCCGCGCTTGAAAGGATAAGGCCGCCGTTTAACACCACTGGAATATCCCAGGACGCAGCGACGGCAGCGATTGACGATAGAAGTTTCGTTGAGAAATCGCAGAAAAACAACGCAGCGGGCAAAATTTACCTCAGAAAAGAGTTGACGCGGCTCGGCTGGACAGTTTATCCATCAGAGGCAAATTTCCTTTTTTGCGCCGTTGGTAGAAATTCTGTAGCGCTCGTGAAAAACCTTGAAAAACGTGGTATAATAATACGCGAGATGAGCAGTTTTGGACTCCCTCCAGAATATGTGCGCATTACCATAGGTAAACCATCTGAGAATCGCTTGCTTGTGAAAAATCTCCGTGAAATTCTTCAATCATAGAATATTCTTAAGACCGGGAGGAATCATGAGAAAACTTGGAATTAATGTAGACCACATTGCGACGCTCCGCCAGGCGCGCAGAGGGTCTTTTCCTGATCCAGTAATTGCGGCAGGAATCTGCCAGATTGCCGGCTGCGACTCAATTGTCTGCCACTTAAGGGAAGACCGCAGGCACATTCAGGACCGCGATGTCCAGATACTCAAGAAGACCGTGAATAGATTGAACCTTGAAATGGCATTGAGCGAAGAAATTATCGCCATCGCACTTGATGTACAGCCCGCCCAGGTAACCCTTGTTCCTGAAAAAAGAGAGGAACTTACCACAGAGGGTGGGCTTGATGTGACGAATAACACCAAGCGCGTTCAAGAAGCCACAGAAAGATTTAAGAAGCGCGGGATCGTGGTAAGCCTTTTTATTGAGCCCGACTTTACGCAAATTGAGGCCTCGGCTAAACTTGGGGCTGACGCGATTGAAATTCACACAGGAAGGTATGCAGCTACATTCGCTGAGTACAACCAGCAGAAGTTAAATGATGAATTGAACAAGATTGCAAAGGCAGCAGAATATGGCCTTTCGCTCGGTCTTAAGGTTCATGCAGGTCACGGGCTTGATTACATCAACATTCGGCCGCTCCTGCAGATTACAGAACTGGAAGAGTACAATATCGGCTACAGCATCATCTGCCGGGCTGTATTTACGGGCCTTGAACAGGCAGTCAGAGAAATGTGCGCAATTTTGAAAACACCATGAACAAACGACTAAAAAATATACTGGCGACCATCTGGAAAGAAGAAAAGAGGGGCTACAATATCCTTATTGGCGGGATATTTATGATCCTCCCATTGTTTGTGATCGCTCTTGGATTCCTGATGAAAAAACTGGAAAATCTTATAGAACTCAACAAGAAACCGGCCAGATGGGATGAAAACTGGAAGGAACTATTCATAAAAGGCATTGATTTTGTTATTATTTTCATTGTTTTCTTCTCAATCCCGCTTTTTATGATATTTTTAAGCGGCTTCTTTACAACTATCCTTTCCAGGGGCAAAATCTTCTCTTTATTTTTCTTTAGAGGCCAGGTTATATCAGTTGTTATGACGATCCTCCTCCTTATTTCTCTATTTCTTTTTCCATTCGCACTTGCCGAATATGTGTCACGAAAGGACTTCAGGGCAGCGTTCAATCTCAAAGTTGTCCTTGACCGCATATTTATGGTCCCGGTTGAATATCTTAAAACATACGCAACCATAACAGGCATTTACACTGCGTCGTTCATGCTTATTTTCCTTGTGTTTAACTGGGTCATGGCGTACCTCCTTTCCGGGTTCATTCTTTTCTTTGATGGCCTTGTAACAATCCACCTTATCAGCAAAATATATCCCAGGAGGGAAATAAGCGTCCAGAAGAAGGTTGGATAGACAGGGTCTTGCAGATGGAGTTACCACAGAATTACCTGCAGAATTTTCCAGTTGCCACGAATAAACCTTCTCAATAGAAATCAAAAGTCATTCATATCGCAAGTCACTTAATCCAAATGACATAGGAATATTATGTCGGATAATATATATTATGTAAACTAATTGGTCAAACCATTACCTCATGCTTAAGCCATCAGCAAGGAAATCAGTGGAAAGTTCCAGGTTAATAAAAATTATCAGGACGATTTGCCTAAATTGCTACAACGCTGAAACTTAACTCTTGAAAAGTGTCATTAACGGTAGGCGTTTTCTTTCAAGTTGTATCTTTTCTCCCTGTGGCTGCTTACTGTAATTGCAGCAACCGGACCAGGTACAGGACAGTTCTGTTCACAGACACCGCATCCAACGCACCTGTCTGTGTCCACGACAGGCCTCCATTTTGAATCCTTGAATATTGCCTGTACAGGACAGTACTCAAGACATACCAGACATTCCTTCTGTCCTGTCCATACCAGGCATGTCTGTCGGTCAATTGTGGCGGTCCCCATCCTTGCGATTTCCATAGGAACCTTTTCAATGGCGCCAGTTGGACAAACAGAAGCACAGTTTCCGCACCTGATGCAGCCGGCCTTCCTCGGCACTATTACTGGTGTCTCCCATGAAGATATACCGCTGCCAACCCCTGCAGGGAACAGACATTTTGCCGGGCAAACCTTAATGCACTCTCCGCACCTTATACACATCCTGCAAAAATCTTCTTCTTCAAGTGCACCCGGGGGCCTTATCAGCCCGCCTTTCGCAGCACCAAACTGGATACGCCTGCGCCGGGCAAAGGCGCTTCCATTTTCAAAAATCGTCGCTATTACGCACAATCCTGCAATTTTAAGAAACTCTCTTCTATTTATTCGTCTCATAGAAATATTTCAAAAGAATCATGCGGATTCTACCCCTCAGTTTTGTCCCGAGAAGAAAAAAGACAGTTCCAACCGGGCACAGATAATTGCACCAGAACCGCGGCACCAGAATTCCCGTAACAAGAATCGCGCACAAAACTACGAGCCATATTCCCTTTAGAACAATTGCTCTTGTAAGTATGACAAACGGATCTGCAACCCAGACAAAAAACGGGAAATGCTTGATTACCAGGGATACAAGGCATAAGAAGAATAAAACAGCCAGCAGAAAAACTCGCACCCTTGGCACCCAGAATGGAAGGCGAAAATGCAATTTCCATTTTCGCCTCAACAGGATCAGATTCATCACATCAGTTGTTCCGCCAAGCGGGCAAAACCACCAGCAGAAGAAATTACCAAACATCGCTACAAGAAACGCAAGCCCTATGCCCGGCATCATTGCCCAGGGCAGGTAGAAATTTGAAAAAAACAGTGCAATACCAAGGAAAGAATCCACCCTGAAATAAGCATTAAGCGGAAACTGCCCGGAAACAGGGAATGTTGTTTTTTTGAGTAGATAGAAAAACAGAATGATGGAACTCACCTGCACAAAAAATCTAAAAACTCTTCTGAAAATTTGTCTTTTGCTTGCCATAGTCATGACGACACTATGTTCTAAACTGCCTGATTTTTATTTTTGAAAGGTCGCATTGGCCAAGCCCCATTGCTGCGGCAATCCCGATATGTCTTACATCTGACGGGTCAATCCCGAGAAAATTCTTCGCTGCATAGGCATCCAGCGCAACAAAATCAGTACCTGCAAGAACAGTATCAAACACCTTTGTCTGGCCAGGACCTGCCGGGCCATTAGTAAGAAGAACCCTTGTTGCGTCAACCACTACAAATGCCGGGCGGATAAATGATGAAATTTCTGCGATACAGCGGTTCAGGTCTGTTCTGTGGAAAAATCCCCTGTCCCTGACTGCACCCATCCAGTTTTTCATTGAAATCGTCACCCTTGCATGGGAACCATGAACCTTTGCAACCGGAACATTTATGACCACATCTGCATCCAGAATCTCTTCAAGTACTTCTGCCTCCTTGAGAAGTTCTGTTTTTGGAAGGGTCACCTTTCTGAAATTTATTGGGGGCCGCATCGTCCCGCCCGCTGCCTTAACAGCCGCATCAATACCGCTGTTGACATAGGTCACCCGCCACGGATTACAGGTCATATCAGCAACAAAGACAGATGATGCGCCTGCAGAACGGCATAACCTGACCAGTGTTGCTACAACATCTGGATGAGTATTTGCTGCTTGCTCTGGAGTTCTATCCCATGCAATATTCGGCTTAATCAGCACCTTATCTCCGCTTCTTACAAATTTCTTTATCCCTCCAAGTTCTGCCACTGCCTTTTCTGTCGCAGAAGATGGGCTTCCTGTCACTGAAACAATCTGGGATGACAATTCGGCGCCCATAACCTGGCCGGCGTCTGATTCAACCCTTACTACCCTGCTGATAGCAACCCCAGCAACTGCAGCAGCGATGCGCTTCAGGAATTCGCGTCTTTTCATATTGGCTCCTAAGTTATGGAAAATCAGATCTTATATTATATTTCTTCAAGTAAATTCTATAGTCCATTAAGAGTCAAATAAATCTCTAAACTGTGAAAAATTTGATTGTCTATCCGGCCATGGTTATGAGATGTCCTATTCTGGCCTCAAATTTCATTACTTTTGTTCAAGGTGCAACAAGAACGTCAGGTTACCTGTGCAACCCCTTGATTTTCCAGCATTACCTGAAGTTATGAACCGGAATTCAACTTTAAAGCCCGGTTTCATCCGCCGGAAAGGGTTTCCCCCAGCCAGGCAATAATTATGCCCTAAAAATCCCACTGATAATGAAAAGCTTTGCCTTTTAGCCGGCGCTTTACCTTCTGTTCAGGGCTATTAGTCACAATCTACAATTTGATTTCTATGATAGAGTAAACGAAAACCGGTGGCACGTCAAACTGAATCCTGGAACCAGCAGTACTCCATCTTACATGAACTTCCTGCCCTTCATCATCAGGCGAAATACATCTTATATCTCTTACAACCCTGCCTTCTGGTATACGAATATCCACGCGCAGATTTTCTGCTTTGACAGGACATTCATCAGCAGGGCCACGGAGGTTCTTACCCATATCTTCATCACGATCGTAGTTAACGAAATGAATAAAGATCCGATTCCTCGCAGAGTAAGCCGCAACTCTTACTGTCCATGGCGCATGGAAGATCGTCAGGCCTGGAACAAACCGACTGAGGGTTCCTATGACGGTATCTGTATCTTCATCCGGTACATGCACGATTCTTGCGGCCTGCTTGAACTGTCGTAAGGCGTCGTTCCGGGCAGGTGTTTCGCCCATGCCTGGCTTTCCGATAACAATAAGTAATCCGCCCTTCTCAATAAATTCATCAAGAAACCTGCATTGAAAATCTGAAAGACATTCAATATCAGGAAGAATCAGGGCGCGATATTGAAGGATACGCTGTCTATCCATGCGCTCGTCTGCAATAACATCAAAAAGCACATGCCTGTCAATAAGCGACCTGCCTGTTTTACGGAATACATCCATGCTCAGTCGGCGGCCGGCAAGAATAGACCGCCTCGGAAAAACAAGCCCAACCTCGCTGCAGGATGAAACATTTCTGTAAACATACCGGTGCGTCCTGAGAAAATTCAGATAACTTGAACATACCTGAAATCCAACCGGGTCGTGGATGTTCATGTACAGTCCCATGCCGCAGCCGCCTGTGGCAACACCTTCTGCAATACTGTTCCTCAACCGCACCCCCTCATACTTACCGAGCACAAAGGGTTTGCCACCTGTCATCTCGCGGATATAAAGGCAATTGAGCCAGCCATCTCCAGCCCTGTGTTTCTTCAAATCAGTGGGACCGTAACCCCCGCTGTACCAAAAATAGTTTTCTCCCCTGCCCCACATATCAATAGGGAGAAACATTCGCTCCTCAGCGATACTCATCTCTCCAAGATGGTTCCATGTCGCAATAATAAGGTCGGGTTTCAATTTTCTTCCATACCCTATCAAAATTTCGTCAAAGGCCTCCTTGAAGGCAATCGCAGACCATTGCATGGCTTCCCAGTCAAGCGGTGTCGCATTTTCATCAGGATACCCGGGAATCTCGCCGGCAATCCTGTCAAATACATAGGTTTCAAGGTTACTTATTCCAAATTTTTCACTCAATTGCTCTGCAGTATATTTCCTTGCAAGATACTTCTTGAATGCGGCCTGGCAATATGGACACGCACAACTCCAGCGGTAATTGTAATTGGTAATAATCCCGTCAAGTCCGGCGTCAATCGCAACCTTGAGCATTTTTTTAAGCATCTGCCGTGTATATGGACTGGACAGACACAATCCTGCGTAATCAACATAATGCCTGCGGATAATTACATTCCCCGAACGGTCGCGCTGAAGCAACTGGCGGATATCAGGTGTAGGTCTTGGGCCCAACAGGTCATCAGGCCAGGCATGCTCGTAGAAATCGTAGAAATCGCCCTTATGCCCTTCTGTCACGATAACATTCACCATTTGAAAATGTCCAACAACCTTCAAGGATTCTCTATGAATAAGACGGTTGACTTTTCGCTGTGCCAGAAGCGCCTGCCGCTGGCCAGAAACAGGCAACTGCATTGGATATCCGGTTGACGCAGGATTATCAGCGTAGCCATGGAACATAGGGCCATAAAAACCAACCTGAACGATTTCGGGTTTACACGCGTGGATGAACCGGGCAAATTCCGGGCTTGTAGTGCCGCCCCACAATGGGAAAAAAGTGAAAAAGCCGAATGATGGTTGCGGAAGGTCCAGGAATGACTTTGCGGGCGCATATCCTGCAAAAACAAGCAATAGCAGAAACAAACAAGATATCGTCCGTTTCATCATATCCCACGTTGGCTATGTAATGAACTTCAGAAGTTATTTACTTCTTCAGTTCAGGACTTCATATTTATTTCACCTTCGCTTCCTGCTGCGTGCGGATTTTCGCAATACGCCCTTTCTCCCTGAACCCTGCAGTTTATCTGACACTGCTGCCTGCGCAGCGGCGAGAATTGCAATCGGCACGCGGAACGGCGAACAGGAAACATAATTCATCCCGGCCCTGTGGCAGAATTTCACAGAATCAGGATCCCCGCCATGCTCGCCACAAATCCCGACCTTTAGGTTTGGCCTTGTCTGGCGCCCGCGCTGTATACCCAGCAGAATGAGTTCTCCTATCCCTTCCTGGTCAATTGTCTGGAACGGGTCATCTCTGAGAATTTTTCTGCCAAGATAATCCGATAAGAAACTGCCAATATCGTCCCGGGAGAACCCGAATCCCATCTGGGTGAGGTCATTTGTCCCAAATGAGAAAAATTCGGCTGATTCAGCCATACGAGCGGCAGTAAGTGCGGCCCGCGGAATCTCAATCATGGTGCCATACAGGTATGGTATCTTTTTCAGGCCAAGTTTCATACATACCTCGCGGTGCACCCTATCTACTATTACCTTCTGGTCAAGCAGTTCATTCACAGTGCATGTCACAGGAATCATGATTTCAGGATATGCCTTTTTCCCGTCTTTGATTATTTCTCCTGCTGCTTCAAAAATGGCGCGAACCTGCATCTCAGAGATCTCTGGATAGGTAATCCCGAGCCGCACTCCCCTGTGTCCAAGCATGGGATTATTCTCCTTGAGTTCTTCTCCTCGCTTTTTCACATCGTCCAGACCTATGCCAAGTTCCTGCGCAAGCGCCTCAAGTTTCTCTTCAGAATGAGGCACAAACTCATGGAGCGGAGGATCAATGAGCCGTATGGTTATAGGCAGCCCGTTCAAGGTTTCCATGGTCGCTTTTATATCCGCTTTCACGAATGGAAAAAGTTCTTCAAGGGCCACCTTGCGTTCGGCTTCATTTCTGCTCATAATCATTTTTCTGAGAAGAAAGAGAGGTTTGTCGCTACCCTCCCCGTAAAACATGTGCTCGGTCCGGAATAATCCAATTCCTTCCGCACCAAACAATATGGCTTTAGCCGCATCCCTTGGGGTGTCTGCATTTGCCCTTACCCGCAAAGTCCGGTACTTGTTGCAAAGAGCCATCAAATCCCTGTAACTGCTGTTCTGCTCAATATTGGCATCCACCAGTGGCAGTTCCCCTTTGTACACAAGCCCTTTCGTACCATTGATAGAAATCCAGTCCCCTTCACGAATCACATCACCACTTCTGGCTCTAAATGACTTGCCCTCTATTTCAATTTCCGAGCAGCCGACAACACAACACTTCCCCCAGCCGCGGGCAACAAGCGCCGCATGGGATGTCATGCCGCCCTTTGAAGTCAATATCGCCTGCGCCTTGTGCATTCCATCCACATCCTCAGGAGATGTTTCCTCACGGACAAGAATCACCTTTTCACCGCGGGCCGCCCACGACACAGCATCTTCAGATGTGAAAACCACCCTGCCCTTTGCCCCCCCTGGACCGGCCGGAAGCCCTTTTGCAATTGGCCGGGCAACCCGCTCGGCATTCGGGTCAAGCATCGGCAACAAAAGTTCAACCAGTTGAGTTGGCGCCACCCTCATCAGTGCGGTCGGACCATCAATGAGACCTTCGCGGTACATCTCGGTTGCCATACGAACTGCTGCAAGGCCGTTGCGTTTACCCACGCGGCACTGCAGTATAAATAGCCGGCCCTTTTCAATCGTGAACTCAATGTCCTGCATATCCCGGTAATGCCTTTCCAGCCGTTTCTGAATGTCAAACAACTCGCGGTAAATTTCAGGCATTAAACTTTCAAGTGTTGGGAGATTGCGACTCTGGTCGTTCTTGGAATATTCGTTGATGGGCGCAGGCGTGCGGATACCTGCTACAACATCCTCCCCCTGTGCGTTAATCAAATACTCTCCATAAAACTGATTCTCCCCATTGCCGGGATTACGGGTAAATGCCACCCCTGTTGCAGAATCGTTGCCCATATTCCCGAACACCATTGCCTGTACGTTGACGGCAGTCCCCCATTCATCAGGAATCTTCTCAATCCGTCTATATTCAACCGCTCGCTTGCCGTTCCATGAAGCAAAAACCGCGCCGATTGCACCCCACAACTGCTCCATAGGGTCATCGGGAAACTCCTTCCCGAGTATATCCCTGAGAATGCTCTTAAATCTCATACACAGCGATTTAAGATCTTCGGCAGTAAGGTCTGTGTCAATCCTGTATCCTTTAGCCACCTTTACATTGTTAAGTTCCTCATCAAGAACCTTCCGTATACCTTTACCATCCCTTGGTTCTATACCCTGCGCCTTCTCCATTACAACATCTGAGTACATCATTATGAGCCGTCGGTATGCGTCATAAGCGAACCGTTCATCGCCCCCACTCTGTCTTACAAGACCGCTGATCGTCTTTTCGGTAAGACCGACATTCAGAACGGTTTCCATCATACCCGGCATTGACCTGCGGGCACCTGAACGGACTGAAACAAGAAGAGGATTCTCCGTATCTCCAAACTTCCTTCCCATCAATTTCTCTATTGTTTTCATTGCTGATTTTACCTGGACGGGAAGGACCTTCGGATATTTCTTATTGTGCGCGTAGTAATAGGTGCAAACCTCTGTTGTTATTGTGAATCCTGGAGGAACCGGGAGCCGCAGGTCCCTGTGCCCCGCCATTTCTGCAAGATTTGCGCCCTTACCACCAAGTAAATCCTTCATGCTCTCATTGCCATCGGCTTTGCCACCGCCGAAGAGATAAACATATTTTGCCATAAAAATGCCTCCTTATGCCTTTTTCCTGTGTTTTCTTTGTTCTGGTTAATATGCTTTTTATGCTTCTCTGGGGATATTTAATTCTACTCCTTCAAACCCTCTCAGTCAAATCAACCGCGGAAAGCGCCTTAACGGCGCTGTTGATATCCTTCGCTATCTGCAATCTGAGGGCATCGGAGGATTTAAAGGTGCGCACCGGGCGCAACCTTTTCATCAGAGTAATCCTGATATTCTTATTGTAAAGCGATGCCGAAAATCCTGGTATATGAACTTCAAATTTCCTGCTGTCAATGGAAAAGGTGGGGCTTGAACCGCAAAAAACCACTGCCTTATAGATTCGTCCTGATACATCTGCGACAGCCGCATATACGCCATCCTTTAATGGTACATTGTTTCTTAGTTGGATATTGGCGGTTGGAAAGCCAAGCTTGCTGCCGATAGAATCCCCTTTCACCACATGTCCTGCCAGCGAGTATGGACGACCCAACAGGCGCGCAGCACCCTCCATATCTCCCCTGCGTATGAGTGTGCGGATAACGGTGCTGCTTATGATACGGCTGCCGATTTTCGCAGGTGCAATACATGATACCCGTACACCATGCTTCTTTCCCCATTCTTTGAGAAATTCAACACTTCCAGAACGTGCGCGTCCAAACCGAAACCCCTTTCCAATCACTATTTCCTGCATCCTGCACTGAATAAAAAGTTTTTCAAGGAAGTCCCCGGGAGCAAGGTTACGCAGTTGTTCAAAATCTGCCCAGAGGCATATATCAATACCGGCTGCCTCAAGAAACGACAATTTCTCCTCCCAGTTGTAAAGAAAAAATTCCACAGGATAAGATTTGAAAGTAACAAGGCATGACGGTACGTGTCGGCTGCGGGCAGACAGGACGATCCTTCTTAAAATGCGGGAATGACCAAGATGAACCCCGTCAAATTTACCTATGCCGACAACAGAAGAACCAACGATACCTGTTTTTCTGGTAAGAGAAAAATGAATTAGTTTCATATATGATTGCGCCCGGAACCGGCAGGATAAGGGAAATCCGCGTCAATATCTGCTTCAGATAGTTCTTTGAGAAATCTGGCAATTTTCTCAACGGCGTTTTCAACAAGTACCCTACCCTTTTCCGCGGATGCCTTTACAGGGTTGCCATAACCAGAATTAACGGTCGCAAGGTGCCATGGACGTGTAAACCATGCGATGCCGTCTGCAAGCGAACCAAGCCCCGGACGCCGTACCCTGCCATCATCAGATTGTTCCATATGAACAAGTTCTGGAAAAAGATACAGCGCCCATGAGGTTTCGGTTTCATCTGCATGCTCACCACTTCTGTCTTCAATTGTTTCCTGAAGCAGTTTCTTATCTATCGCCTCCCACCAGTTGATTAGAAACATGAATACCTTCGTCTTTCCGTATAATTCCCGAAACATAAACTTGAATTCATTCCCGCCGTGACCATTCAAAACAACCAGTTTTCGCAAACCGGCTGCCTCAACGCTTGCAACTATGTCTTTTAGCACTGCAAACTCTGTCATCGGGTTCATATTGAGCGTGAGTGGAAATGACAACGTATTGGTATTTACCCCTATCGGAATGGGCGGCAGCAACACGGTATGAGCTCCTTTACTGTCAGCCGCATCGCAGGCGCGTCTTGCAACCTCCCCGGCAACAAGGGTGTCAATTCCGTATGGAAGATGCAACCCATGCGGCTCGCATGAACCCCACGGGAGCACCGCGATCTCATAACGGGCATTCCTGATCTCAGCATACGACATCTGGCCGATATCCTTTTTCATTTTCACCCCGCTGGTCATTTTGTAACGTCGTGATAATCCAGTAAGTCATTAAGTTATTAACTTCCTAACTTCTTGATTTACCTTGAAACATTGAAGAAAAAATGCCAATGAAATCATCTTCGTTAAGTTTTATCTTCATATTCCTGAATGAACGCTCACAACCCTTCACTGCATCGCGAGCAAGGACAGGAATATCTTGCTCCGTTGCGCCGATTTCCGCAAGTGTTGTGGGTAACCCGAGCTGCCTGGTGAAATCAAGAATGTGGTCGGCCGTGAATAAATCTGAGAACGCGCCGAGTTCATCGCCGTATCCATGCGCATTCAAAAAAGAAAGGGCATACGGAAGGCACAGAGCATTGGCTGTGCCGTGGTGCAGCCGGTAGCGAATCGTCAGCCCGTATGCCATTCCATGCACAAAAATCGTTCCTGTGTGGTTAATGACAAACCCAGCATACAGCGAGGCAAGGAACACGGCATCAAGAGATTGCCTATCTTTCATCACAGCAGGCGGCAGGTTTTTGAGCAGAAGCGATACACTCTCTCTTGAAAGAAGCCGGGTGAATGAATCGGATTTTATGGACAGGTATCCTTCTACAGCATGGGCGAAAGCATCCATTCCTGTTCCGGCAATAAGCCGGGCAGGAAGCGTGGCAAGCAAATCAGAATCCAGAATCGCAAGCTTAGGGATGATTCGCTCGGATGAAACAGTTTTCTTGGTGCCGGCTGATGGGTCTATTATAACGGCATACCTTGTAACCTCGCTGCCGCTTCCACAGGTAGTCGGAACAGCAACAACAGGCAAAGCGTCTTTTTCCATTTTTTCTTCGCCAAAATACTTTGATGGGTCTCCTGAATTTGTCGCAAGCACCGCTGCCACCTTGCCGGCATCAAGGGCACTGCCGCCACCAAGCGCCACAATAAGGTCGGCTTTGAAAACCCTCGCTGCTTCGGCCGCACGTATGCAATCCGATATGTCTGGTTCAGGTGAAACATCAGCAAACTCTGTGCATCTTAGTCCGGTATCATCAAGGACTGCTCTAACCCTGTCCAGGGTTCCACTGCTCCTGGCAAAATTCCTCCCGCAAACAATAAGCGCACTCTTACCGTAAAGGGCCGCTTCTGGGAGACATTCCTGCAAAATACCTGCACCGAAACGAACCCTTGCTGGAAGATAAAATCTTACCCGTTCCATCAGATGATGTCTCCCTCTGCTATACGAACAAGATTACATATCGGATTCACGCCTATCCTGTTTGGAAACGGCCCCTGTGATGTTTCCTTTGTTAATCCACTGATACTTCCATCAATTGGATTGTAAAACTCCCAGAACATTCCGGTATCGTGGAAGGTTCTGGCGACCCCGTCAAGACAACGCTTTGCAATGTTCCGGGACATTTCGTTGAGCCCGTATCTCTGCAACCCGATACATACCCATAGCACCTGCACAAGCCACATTGACCCACGACACTGTCTCAACTGAAACAACGGCTCACTTCTTGCCACAGTCGTTAACCCGAAATCTGCACAAAAACCCGAATGGTCTTCCAGGAGCGGCACCATGCGCTGTACATCTTCCAGCAGGGCTGCCCCAGATACAAGTGTCCAGTAGGACGCGAGTGTCTTTCTTGCGTTTTTCTTTGTAAGGTCATAATCGCAGAAAAAACCATCCATTTCATCCCAGAAGTACCTTGCGATATTCTTCCGGAGCAGGCCGGTTTTTGTGTCCAGTTGGTGCTGCTGGTGCTGCCTGCCAAGCTTCCCGGCAATAAATGAAAGATTTTCCATCATGCAGAGTATCTGGCAACTCAAATCAACGCATAGAAAAGGCCCCAGGTCCACAAAATCCCATCTTGGAGACGCCTCACATCCTGATTCGCAGAAACGCTGGTTGTCAGGAAAACTGTCCAGATACCAGAATAATCCGGTTCTATCCATCCGGTTGTTCTCCCACCAATTCAGGTTCTGCATTCCTGTTGAAAACCAGAAATCAGCAGATTGCTCGTCCCAGTGCGTCTCAAGAATTTTTTTTGCCACATAGGTCCAGATGGGCGGGTGACTGAACCGGTAATCCCTGCCCCTGGTTGAAATATCATAGCCACGGTCAGATTGTGCCAGCACGTAAGCTGCAAGCATTCCATCTTCACGAATGGAAATTTTCAGATACAGGGTGAGAAGCCGCGCTGCGTCCATAGGAGCAAAGGGCAAAATCTCAAGGCATATAAGGGGCGTATCCCAGTTACCCATTCCGTGCACAGGGTATTTGTTCCCGAACGACACCCATTCACAACGAAACGGCTCCTCCGGAGCGCAGATTGATTCCCTGAATACCTGTTTCCATGCTGTTACAAGGTTCATTTTTTTCCAAGACGCGGGGTTGATTAATATCCTAAAGTGTGCGACCAGCAATCGCAGCATAGGGACGCACCTCTTCCATCAGGCGCACAAAAAGTTCGGGTGTGAGTGACTGAAAACCGTCGGAAAGTGCCTGCTCCGGATGTGGGTGCACTTCAATAATTAACCCGTCTGCACCTGCTGCGATTGCGGCTTTTGACATTGGAATTACAAGGTCTCTCCTGCCTGTTCCATGACTTGGGTCAACAAACACGGGCAGGTGGGATTCTTTTTTTAGCACTGGTACGGCGCTTAAATCAAGGCAATTGCGGGTAAATTGCGAATCAAAAGTTCTAATCCCGCGTTCGCACAGAATAATATCTGGATTCCCTTCTTTCATAACATACTCCGCGCAATTCAAGAACTCGTCAATCGTGGCCTGAAAACCACGCTTGAGAAGTACTGGCCTGTTTGAACGGCCAACCCGTTCAAGAAGCCGATAATTATACATGTTGCGGGCACCTACCTGAAGAATGTCTGCAACTTCACTGACCCGTTCCACTTCCTCTGGGGCAAGCACCTCAGTAACAACCGGTAGCCCTGTTCGCAGTTTTGCCTCCCGCAGAATCTTGAGACCTTCTTCTCCGAGCCCCGTAAAACTGTATGGCGAGGTTCGTGGTTTATATGCACCGCCGCGTAGAAGCTTACCCCCTGCGCTTTTGATTGCCTCAGCCGCAGCCAGCATCTGCTCCAAATTCTCCACAGAGCACGGACCAGCGGCAATAGTAAGTGAGTTGCGACCGATAACAAGTTGTCCAATCCGTACCTCAGTATCTGATGGGTGGAATTCACGGCTTGCCAATTTGTACCCTTTAAGAATGCTGATAACTTCAAGGACCCCAGGGAAAGAAATAAATGCCTCTTCGGAAACCTGCCTGGTATCACCGATGATTCCGATAAGAATCTTTTCCTTTCCACGGCTGATGTGGGTATCAAAACCAAGAGATTTCACCTTATCAATAACCGCGGTCACCTGTTCTTCTGTAGACCTGCCATCCATTATGATAAGATCAGCCATTTCTGCTCTCCCTCGGGTAGGAACCAAGCACTCTCAGGAACACGCAGTTCTTGCCGAGTTTTGCGAGTGCTCTCTTTACGGGCTCATCTTCCATATGCCCAATGAAGTCCACAAAAAAGACATACTCCCACGCCTTCTTTTTTGTCGGGCGGGATTCAATACTTGTCAGGTTAATTCTGTTCTCTTTGAAAGGAACAAGCATGTCATGAAGGGCACCAACCCTATCCTTGATTGAAAAAAGAATGGAGGTTTTGTCGTTCCCACTTTTTCCGGGACAGGTTCTCCCGATTACGAGGAACCGTGTTATATTTTCGCGGAAATCCTCTATCCTTTCAGCCAGAATATTCATTCCGTATATCTTTGAGGCAATTTCAGAACCAATTGCTGCAGCGCCTTTTTCCACCTTTGCCCTCTGGATCGCCGCTGTCGTGCTCGGGGTTTCAATGGTTTCTGCATGAGGGAGATTTTCATCAAGCCAGCCCTGACACTGGCCAAGTGCTTGATAATGCGAATAGACCTTACGTATATCTTTCAATGATTTTTCTTTTGAAAGAAGATAATGATGCACTTCAAGAAATATCTCCGCATTAACCTTCATATCGCTGTCAACAAACATATCAAGCGTATGAATGACAACGCCCTCGTTTGAATTTTCAATCGGAACCACTCCAAAATCAGCACCCCCCTTTTCCACCTCGCGGAACACATGCTCTATTGTTTTGCAGGAAATATAGTTATCCCGTTCCCCAAACCGTTTCAGAGCCGCCTGATGGGTGAAGGTTCCTGCCTGGCCAAAATACGCTATTGACAGAGGACGGCCAAACGACCGGTACACCTTGAAAAGCGATTCCATAATGAATTCAATATCCCGCGCTTCAAGCGGTCCACGGTTAAATCTCAATAGTTTCTCAATAATCTTCCGCTCCCGCGTTGAATCAAATCCTGCAAGTCCTGCTTTACTTTTCTCCTCAGAGATTTCCTTCACAATTTCCGCCCGCTGATTCAGCAACTCAAGTAATTGTCTATCAAGGACATCAACCCTGTTTCGGAGTTTCTGAAGTTTATCGTTTTTCATCGCAATACCTCCATTTGCTCAGGAATTCTTCCACTTCCACTTCCACTCCGCGCACAACGGTTCCAATCGTTTTTGGAAGAACCAGCCGTAATTTTCCAGCGCGGTTTTTCTTGTCATGCCTGAGATAATCTGCGATGCGGCGCGGACTAACCTTGTCCAGATTGCACGGCAGGCCGAATCTTGCCACAAGTGCAGCAAGCCGTTTAAGTGTCTGCCTGTCACAAAACGAACGACCTACGGCATAACTGGTTTCAGAAAGCATCCCGAGTGCAACCGCCTCTCCATGCGTGTATTTCGGCATGTATGCCATTTCAATTGCATGACCAATTGTATGCCCGAAATTCAATATCTCGCGTAGCCCTGATTCTTTCTCGTCCCTTGAAACAATATCCGCTTTTATTTCAACGCACCATCTGATAACCGGCAAAAGTTCCCTGCGCACATCTTCTGCAGGGAGATTCTCCAGATGCCGGAAAATTTCCTCGCTTCTTATCATTCCGTATTTTATGATTTCAGCCATCCCCTGGCGAATCTCACGTTCATCAAGAGTCCCGAGCACTTCAGTATCAATAAACACAAATGACGGCTGGTAAAAACTGCCGACAAGATTCTTTCCCCATGGAAGATCAATCGCAGTTTTACCCCCGATTGCTGCGTCCACCTGCGCAAGAAGCGTTGTCGGCACTGTAACAAATTTTATGCCCCTCATGTATATTGATGCAACAAAACCTGCAAGGTCTCCTGGCACGCCCCCGCCAAGAGCCACTATTGTATCGGACCGTTCCATCCCGAAAGCAGAACATTCCTTGAGTATGTCGTATGCTTTCTTAAAGGTTTTTGAGGACTCGCCCGGCTTCACAGCAACAATCCCCACCTTGTTCCCTGCTGTCCCGATACTTCTTGCAACAATATCGCCGTACAGTTCTTTAACACGGGTATCTGTTATAACCATCACCTTGCTGCCCGGCGACAACTGGACAATTTTTTTTCCCAGGTCGCCAAGAGGATAGCCGAGATACACCGGGTACCCATTTTCCTTCAATCTTACCTTGATAATTTTTTTCATGATTTTCCTGAATGTTCACAAAAAGTATATCACATTTTCCCGGCAAGCGCCGCAGATACGTCTGCCCTGTTGATTTCCTGAGCATTTTAGGGTATCTTTTAATAGCAGAGAGATTTACCTGCCTGGAACAACCGAGAATACGAAAAAGAGATATGAACATTATTGTACGGCACACCAAAGAACTAAGAGGCCAACTGCTTATACCAGGATCAAAATCGCACACCATACGTGCACTGGTAATAGGGGCGCTTGCAGATGGTGTCTCAATTATTGACAATCCACTTGATTCCGCTGATACACGTGCTGCGCTCAATGCATGTGAAAACCTTGGAGCAGATATAGAAATTTCAGAAGACAGATGGATAATCACTGGTTTCGGGGGCATTCCATCAAGACCAAAATCCGGACTTATTTACCTCGCAAATTCAGGTACATCGCTTAATCTAACATGCGGTGTTGCTTCACTCGGCAATTTTGAAATTATTCTTGACGGTGATGAATCCCTTCGTTCAAGACCGGTCCAGCCGCTTATTGATGCACTCATGCAACTCGGCGCAGAGGCGGTTTCCATGCGCGGTAATGGAAACCCGCCAGTGCGTATAAAGGGGCCCATACGCGGTGGAAAAACCACAGTCAATGGAATCAGTTCCCAATTTGTTTCATCCCTCCTGATTTCAACTCCACTAACGAAAAATGATACTGAAATATCAGTAATCAACCTGCATGAATCTCCCTATGTGGAAATGACCCTGAAGTGGCTTGATTGTCTTGGCATCAAATATGAAGCAGATCCCGATTTCACAAGATTTTATATCCCCGGGAAGCAGAGGTACAAAGCATTTGAAAAGACAATCCCGGCTGACTGGAGTACTGCAACCTTTCCCTTTGTTGCTGCCGCAATTACAAAATCAGATGTCTTGATTGCTGGACTTGACATAAATGATGTTCAGGGAGATAAGCGGATAATTGATTATCTTAAAATCATGGGTGCACATATTTCAATGGAGAACTCAGGAATCCGCGTCATTGGGGACAAACTCTGCGGCGCAACGATTGATTTGAATTTTACGCCCGATGCTCTACCTGCCCTTGCGGTTCTGGGCTGTGCCGCAGAAGGAGAAACCCGATTGGTTAACGTTGCACAGGCACGCATCAAAGAAACAGACAGGATCCGTGTTATGGCTGAGGAACTCTCCAAAATGGGTGCAGACATCAAAGAACTTGAAGATGGCCTTGTTGTCAGGAAAAGCGCCCTGAAAGGCACCCTGGTTGACGGTCACTATGACCACAGGGTCGTGATGGCTCTTGCGCTCGCAGGGCTTATCGCAGAAGGCACCACAATCGTAACAACTGCAGAATCGGCCGGTGTCACATTCCCTGGATTTGTACAAATGATGAGGACTCTTGGGGCAAATATAACAACGGAGGAATAACCATGCTTGGCAACACATTTGGAAGAATATTTCGCATCACAACATGCGGAGAATCATACGGAATAGGAAAAGGTTCAGGACTTGCTGTTATTGTGGACGGCGTGCCGCCTGGGCTAAAAATTACCCGGGATGTCATCCAGAAAGAACTTGACAAGCGCAAACCCGGTGTCGGGAAACTTAACAGCCCGCGCAAAGAAACTGACCAGTGTGCGATCTTTGCCGGCATCGGACAGGATGGAGTCACAACCGGAGCACCGCTGGGCATCATCATTTATAATGTTGATACGCAACCTGTACATGTACAGCAGTACAGGGCATACAAGGATATTTTCAGGCCCGGGCACGCCACATATCCGTTCTTTCTTAAATATGGCGATGCTCAGGACTGGTGCGGAGCAGGACGGGCATCAGGACGGGAAACTGTTGCACGCGTTGCAGGAGGAGCAGTTGCAAAATTCATACTCGCAGGGGAGGGGATTGAAATCCTTGCATACACAAAAGAATGCATGGGCATCAAAGCAAAGGATATGCCGTTTGAAGTCGTGAAGAAAAATTACAGGAAGAATGAAATCAACTGCCCGGACCTTGAAGCAGCAAAGAAAATGGAAAAAGAGATCTTGAAGATTAAAAATGAAGGAGATACTGCAGGTGGAATTATTGAGTTAATCTGTCATAATGTTCCACCCGGACTGGGCGAGCCAGTTTTTGATAAAATGAATGCCCTTATTGCCCACGCAATTTGCAGCATCGGCGCAGTCAAAGGGATTGAATTTGGCGCAGGGTTTAATGTTGGCCGCATGAAAGGTTCTGAGAATAATGACCAGCCATATCTTACTGAAGATGGCAGGATTCGGTTTAAAACCAATAATGCAGGTGGATTTCTGGGGGGCATCACTAACGGAGAAGATATTGTTGTTCGGGTTGCAGTCAAGCCAACCCCAACAATTTCCATTGCACAGACCTCAATCAATATGAAAACAATGAAAGAGCAGGTGCTCAGCCCAATCACCAGACGCGACCCTACTCTGCTGGGGCGCATTTATGCTGTTGTGGAAGCAATGGCAGCAATCGCAATTCTTGATGGATTCTATATGGCGCGCGCCTACGATTGGTTTGCCCGTCTTGACAAAAAGTGGTTGAGACTCAAAGGAATTGAGAAGTAATTTTAAAATACCCTTAACCTGTCAGTACAATCCACATTTCAGGTGTTACGAACGACCTGTTTATGGCACGGTCTCAATTTCCGCGTAGACCGCATAATGGTCGCTTGGCCAGACACCGCAGACCGGCTCTGTCATTTCTACCCTGCAGGTAGTGAATGCGGCGTATTGTTCAAAATTATGAGGCGAACCGAGAAAGATGTAGTCAATACGTCTGCAGTGGTGACGCTGATGGAGCCTGTTTGCAGTGTACCCATTCTGCCATGACCATGTATATCCACCGGTACCGTCTCCTGCTTCTGCCCATGCGTCGCGAAAATGCACGCTCTTTCCGGCAAGCGATTGTTTACCGGACAGGAAACGGATACTTGCGTGTTCAGGAGTCGCATCAAAATCACCAGCAATAATCGGCGGAAAATCAGAAGGATTCGTCCTGCTCAGAACAGTTTCAGCCAGTATTACGGCCTGCAACTCGCGTTCGTACTCGCGGTTCCACTCCCAGGAGGGCTTGGCACAGACGAAAAGGATTTCGTCAACGGGTGTCGGAGCCGATACACGAGCAATAAGCAAGCAGTAAGGGTATCGCTGAGCGTTCTCTGTAACATTCAGCGGCACCACGGACACCTCTTTCATCGGCCACCGACTCGCTATGCAGCATCCATTGTCGCGACCAAGCGATACTCCATATTCAAACTGATGAATGATATGGTAATTCAACCCATCCAGTAATTCGGCAACCTGATGCCGCCCATCAGCATAACCCGCCTCCTGAAATGCCATAAGGTCAGGAGACAGCCGCTCAACTCCGGCACGCAGTAATTTCATCCGTTTCTCATAAGGTGCAGAAAAAGTCCAGATATTCATGGACAAAACACGCAGTAATGAGATATTCATGCATCCTCCTTTCCCATGGTTTACTTAATCGCGGTTAGATTCATAAGAATGAAAAACGGAAAACCGTAAAGGAAAAAACGAATTGGAAAGATGCCATGACAGAGCAGATTCCACGGTTAAACTGGATGAATCAGAATCAGGCACAAGATCCCAGTCCTTGATTGACCAGCATGGAATTACCCATCTTTTATGGTTGAAGCCCGACTCACTGGTCTCTTTTGTGCGGCCATTTGGCCCATTTACTGATTTTCGCTTCCAGAAGTTTTTCAACTTTCTGAAGCAGTTCAACCGGCTCTATTGGTTTATTTACAAAGTCATCCACAGGAAGAAATTCACCGTCTGTCTCTGGAGAAAACTTGAAGTTTGGGTATTCAGCGTTCACCGCCGTAACCATGAGAATTGGAATCGAAGAAAGGCCGGGATCCAGTTTTAATTGTTGCGCCAGGTTGAATCCCTCTGTTCTCTTATCAGGTCCGAACATCACATCCAGAATTATGAGATCGGGCGTCTCCTCCTTTATTCCTTTTAATCCATCTTCAGGCGTCGTGGCGATACGTACCTGGTGGTTTCTTGATTCCAGACAAACCCTCATTGCTTCAGCAAGGTCGGTGTTATCCTCAATGATTATAATTCTTGCTTCCTTAGCCATTTTATCCCTCCTATTTCGTCCAGGCAACACCTTCTGATTGATATCAAGACCTTTGCGGGATTATCGCTCTTTGTCCAGAGCCACAGCAGTTTTCCTCTTCGGCAAAGTGAAAATAAACCTGCTACCCTTGTTCAATTCGCTTTCCACCCAGATTTCTCCCTGGTGAACATCTACGGCCTGTTTTACGATTGATAAACCCAAACCTGTGCCTTTTTCCTCTATTTGTTTGGCATTCTTAGCACGGTAAAAATCATCAAATATGTGTTCTATGTCTGACTGTGAAATTCCTATACCAGTATCCCAGACAATAATGCGGAAACATTCATCTTCTTCTATCACTTCTACGCCGACCTTTCCATGCGGATTGGTATACTTTATTGCGTTAACTATCAGGTTAATAAACAACTGCTCCAGGGTCTCACGGTTGGCATATGCAGGAGAACCGCGGGTAGAATCCTTCAGTTCTAAACTGATAGTTTTTTCAGATGCCCTGGGCCTCAATTCCCTAATCACATTTTCCACTATCTTGAGGAGTGATAGATTTTTCATTTCCAATTCTCTTACTGCCTGAATTCTTGAGAGGCTTAGTAAATCCCTAATAAAATGCAACAGATGTCTGGTCTGGCTTTCGGCACGAGAAATCATCTCTTTCACTTTTTCTGGAACCTGGCCAACCGAGCCGGACAGTACCAGTTGGAGACAGAACTGTATTGCTGAGAGCGAATCCTGAAGATGATGGGAAACAAGCGCCACGTATTGCGATTGTTGAGAGCTGCCTTCTTTCATTTTATGCCCTTTTTATTTTTCATTCACCTGAAAGCCCGACATAAGTCGGGGATGAAAGCCGAAGAAATAATACCACATATAAGCAAGGGCGTGGTAGAAACCCACGGGTTCGCTATATCAGTAACGCCTTGAACGCTAAAAATCCATTGGATTTTTGCATGATATTTAACATTTTATTTCACTGTTCTGGTTGCTGACTAAACAATACTGCAGGTTCTTTGAACAGTTCAGAAATGCCACACTTGTCAAGTTATCGGGCCTGTTCGCGGTTGATATAACCCATAATTAACCTGCAGGCCTCGGGAATGGAATCAGTCAACGACTTTGAAAGACCTGGACTGACTGTCTCAGGGATGTATTCCACCTGAGCAGCAATGATTCTTACTTCCACGTTGCATAGTTCGCTCAATTCTCGCAGCAGGTTTGAGGTAGGAATTTGATGCATGGAAAAATCATCAATTTTATTCTCTGGCACCGCATCTATTGAAAGTTCAAGGATTTCTCCTGTCCGATGATGGGAGCGGATATCCACAGAGTCAACAATAATAACCTTTCTCGGCCTTTTTTCACTGAGAACAATATTGAAAAGTATTTCTCGTGCACCTGTTCCAACATCCATTACACAAACATCTTCTGGAATTCTGTAATTCTTCTCCAGAAATTCAATGACAGCAGGCCCGAATCCGTCGTCACCAAATAACACATTGCCGCATCCCAGCACTATTATGGACTTCCGGTAACAATCAGGAACAAACTTTTCTTCCACCGTGTTCTCAGTTTGCCATGGTATCAATTACCCGACCTGAGGCATCTATAATGTCCAGTTTAATTGCGACTCTTCCGTCTAAATCATGTGTTGCACAGGAGATGCATGGGTCATAGGCACGAATGGACATCTCTACCAGGTTAAGCAGTTTCTCGTCATATTTCCCATTCTTTATCAAATCAGAGGCGGTCTTCTTCACCGACATATTTATTGGCGCATTGTTATGGGTGGTACCGACAATTATATTCACATCGGTTACCATCCCGTTGGCATCGGTTTCATAATCGTGAATAAGAGTACCGCGCGGAGCTTCCACCACACCTATGCCCTTTCCTGCACGGGGTTCCACCTTTTTCCTTACCTCTGTGCTTGTTATATCAGCATCTTCAAGCAGTTGGAGAGAACGCTCGGCTGCGTACACCACCTCAATTAATCTTGCCCAATGGTATAGCAGAGTCAGTTGCGCCGGCCGGCCAAACTGCTGCCGGAATTCTTCAAGTTCTGCCTGCGCTCTGGGCGTGGGTATACTGTCACATACATTGATTCTCGCCAATGCGTTTGTGCGGTAAACACCCACGGGATTATTCAAATCCATGGATAGTTTTCCAGCCTTTTTCTGATAGGGGAACTTCAGATATGACCAGGGTTCAACATGCTCCCCAATATAATCAGTATAACTGGCAACCGGAAAATCCTCGTATCTACCATCCGGGGTCATCATTCTCAAATCTCCATCGTAAAGATTTAACATGCCATTTTGGGTGGTACCCAGAAACCCAGTGTTAATTACTGCTATTGATTTAACGGCATCAAGATACATTGGAAATATATTTTTCTTCGCAAAATCAATGGCAAAGACCGCAAAATCCAGGCATTCTTTTGCCATTTCTTTAAGTTTTCCGAGATCCTCCTTGCTGACCGGTTTGCTCCACCCGCCTGGCACCGCCACATCAGGATGAATTGCTTTTCCGCCGAGCATTTGAGTCATCATCTGGCCGAGATATCTTATCCGAACAACCTTCCTTGCTATCTCAGGTACCTTGTTGATGACGCCAACCACATTGCGGACAGAATAATCAGATTCTGGCCCCATTATAAAATCAGGTCCGGACAGAATAAAGAAATGGAGAACATGACTATGTATAAAATGCCCCATATATGCAAGTTCGCGAATTTTCTTTGCCGCCTCAGGGATGTCAACCCCAAAAACAGCATCGCATGCCTTTGCTGAAGCAAGATGATGCGCCCAGGGACAAACTCCGCAGATCCGCGGGACAATTCGCGGTAATTCCTCCACAGGCCGACCAATACAGAATCTTTCAAATCCGCGCAATTCAACAATATTCACTCTCGTATCAGCGACATTACCATTATCGTCCAGTTGAATGCTTATCTTCGCATGACCTTCAACCCTTGTAACTGGTTGAATAACAATCTTTTTTCCCATTTTTTCCTCCAGTAATAATATAGTCCCGACAGCAAAAAATTTTGATAATTATTTGACCGGTTTTTTCGGTAAAGGTCTTAACCGCCCGACCACTCCAATGAACCGATTAAAAGTGGCTGCGCGGTCCACAATTTCTTTCGGATCAAGCCCAATGCTGGAAAGAGCCCCCATCATATCCACCATCGGATTTGCTCCTTCGCGAATTGGTCCAAAGCAACCCCGGCAGGGCATATACGCTTTTATGCAACGCGGTATTTTTTCTGAACCGCCGCAACCCGATCTGGTCGCTGGTCCCTGACACAGAAAACCCTGCTCCATGTAACAGCGGATTTCTTCCCATTTCTGGCCCGGTTTGAACTCAACAGGTTCCAGTGGCCGTTTCAATTTTGTGACGGTCTTCTTTTCTCTCTTGAGCGGGCAATCGTCACATACGCTGCGCTCAGGAAGCTTAAAAGGTCTTCCCGCAAGAAGAGCAGTCAGAGCCTCCGCAACTAATTCCGGTGTTGTGGGACATCCAGGAAGACCCACGTCCACCTTGATAACCTCCCCCACTGAATAAACCCTGTCAGTGAGCCCTGGGATATCTTCTCTCGGCGTATCGCTCGGTTCAGTGCTTTTTGACTTGCGATAAACCTTTTCAAAAATTTCTTCAGTCAAATAGAGATTGCCCAGTGCCGGAATACCTCCGAAATTAGCGCATGAACCCACTGCAACAATAGTTTTGCACTTCTTCCGCATTTCTTCGGCGATCCGCTTGTTCTCTTCGTTTCGGATACCGCCTGAGATTAACCCAATCTCTGCCTCAGGAATTTCCAAATCACCCCTCTCCCCTTTCTGGCCATAATATTTGTGGTCCATAATCACCGGCATATGGACAAATTCCAGTTTGGGCAATATATCAAGCAGCGCTTCACCAAGATCTAAAATCGTAACCTCGCAGCCACCGCATGTTGCCAGCCATTCTTCAGCGATTCTCACTGCCATTTTCGCCTCCTATGCCATTTTTTGTGCGCTTTGCTTGCCAATAACTTGTTCAACTGGTAGATTACCCTTCCTGATACAAATTCATGTCAAAATAATAGTACCATCATCTATTCGCTTTTTACAATGGCGGCTGTCCCTCAACTACAACATTAGTCACAACGCGTCGGGTATAGACCAGATACTTATTTTCTTTTTCAACCATCCGAACTTCAAATCCACTTTGTTCATAAGTGGACATGGCCTCTTTCGCATCTCTTTCATTGTTATACGTCAAGCCATCCCACAAGAATTTCTTGCCATCCAGAATTTTTACGCTGTCTATGCTCATTTGATCTATCCTGTCTTGTAAGGATTCGGGCCGATGGCTCTGACCTGGTCTGTGAATTCTTTGACCACCCGCGCAAACTTTGGCCCTTCGGACGCAGATACCCATTCCAATCTAAACCTTTCCTCTTCTATCCCGAAATCCTGCAACATGAGTTGAATTGCTTCTGCCCTTTTTTGTGCCTTTAGATTTCCATCCTGATAGTGACAATCCCCCGGGTGGCAACCGCATATTAAAACACCGTCAGCCCCTTTGGTGAAGGCATCCATGACCAGATTTGGGTGCACCATGCCAGAACACATCACTCTAATTATCCTGATGTTTGGCGGATACTGCGTTCTGGACGTTCCGGCGAGGTCAGCTCCAGCATAAGCACACCAGTTACAGCAGAACGCAATAATGAGGGGTTCAAAATTCTCGGCCATTTTATGCTGCTCCCAAAATCGCGTCAATCATGGCTGACAGCTGTTCCAATTTAAATCCTTTAACAAATATCCCTTTCTTAGGACAGGTTGCCTGACAAACACCACAACCTTTACAAGCAGTCTCATCTACTTCAACAGTTTTCTTTATCGTGCCGTTGCGCACGTACTCAATCAAAGTGAGGGCCTTATATGGACATGCATCAATACAATAAGCGCAACCATCGCAATTTTCATCTACTACCTGTGATGTATTTGCCTCCAGTTCCAATCTGTCCTTAGAAAGAATGGTACTGGCTCGCGCTGCAACAGCATATGACTGGCTGATGCTTTCGCTAATTAATTTCGGGGCATGGGCAAGACCACATACAAAAACACCTTCAGTAGCGAAATCTACCGGTCGAAGCTTCATATGCGCTTCCAGGAAGAACTGCTCCTGGTTCAACGGCACCTTCAGCATCTGGGCAAGGGTCTTATTCCCTGGATCAGGCACAATTCCAGTAGATAATACCAACAGGTCTGAATCAATACAAATCCGGGTATTGAGTATGGGATCCACCAACGAAACCTTGATTAAATTATCAACCCTTGTCACTTCCGGCTTCTTCTCCTCTTCATATCGGATGAATATGACCCCCTTTTCTCTCGCTGCCCTGTAGTAACTTTCCGCAAACCCATATGTTCGGATATCGCGATAAAGAATAATAACATTTGTACGCGGGCTGATGTCTTTTATTCTCAGGGCATTCTTGATTGCTTCAGAACAGCAAATCCTGCTACAGTATGGGTGCGTCTGGTCTCTTGAACCAACACATTGAATCATTACGACATTTCTGGCATTGAAACTGCCGTTTGACAGTTTATTCTCCAGTTCAATCTGTGTTATTACTTTCTCATCCTGGCCGTAAAGGTACTCGGTTGGCTTATATTCCTGCGCTCCGGTTGCAACCACTATAACCCCATGATTTATTTCTCTTTCTTCGGCCGCGGATGTGGTACCATTAAAAATTACCCTTGTTTTGAAATTACCAATGAATCCTTCTATGCTCAATATTTTTGCATCGGTGTAAAGATGGATCATATCATTTTGATTCACTTGCTGTATCAGCGAGTTAAGTCTTTCCTGTGGATTTTCTCCGTTGAGCAGAAAACCTATTCGCCGTAAATTTCCGCCTATCTGGCTATCTCTTTCTATAAGATGCACTATAAATCCCTCATCAGACAAGGCCAGCGCCGCAGTTATTCCGCTTAGCCCACCGCCGATAACCAGGGCACTATGATTCACTGGTACAGATTTCTTTTGTAATGGCTCCAAAAGCCGCACCTTTGCAACGGCCATCTTTACTAAATCCTTTGCTTTCCGGGTGGCTTTTTCTGGTTCATGCATATGAACCCATGAACATTGATCGCGGATATTCGCCATTTCAAATAGGTATGGATTAAGCCCGGCTTCACGAATGGTGTTTCTAAAAAGAGGTTCATGTGTTCTTGGAGTACAAGAAGCAACAACCACACGGTTAAGATTATGTTCTTCAATCAGTTTCCTGATTTTTTCCTGGGTATCATTGGAACAGGTATAAAGATTATCTTCAGCATAAATTACATCCGGTAGGGTTCTTGCATATTTGACCACTTCTGAAACATCCACTACGCCGGCAATATTTGTCCCGCAATGGCAGATAAATACCCCAATTCTGGGTGGCTGATCGCTGACATCTTTCTCTGGGGGATATTTCTTGGACTTGGTCAGGGTTCCGCACACTTCAGAAAGAAGAGCCAGGGATTTTGCGGCAGCGGCACTCGCCTGAGTAACGGTTTCTGGAATGTCTTTTGGTTCTGTAAACGGCCCACAGGCAAATATCCCTTCCGCTGATGATTCAACCGGTCTAAAAGAAGAAGTAGCACAAAAACCATGTTCGTTAAGCTCCACACCGAATTTCCTGCTTACATCCCTAACCAACTTTGGTGGCTGCAAACCGGTAGATAGAACCACCAGATCGTATTCTTCTGTCTGGACACTACCATCGTCTTCCAGATATCTTATTCTGAGATTATTTGTACCGGGTACTTCTTCTACAGAGGATGGACGGCACCTTATATATTTCACACCGAGCTTTTTTGCTCTTTCATAATATTCATCAAACCCCTTACCGAAAGCGCGTAGGTCAATATAATAGATATGACATTCCAATTCTTCAGTAGCATGTTCCTTAGCAATGATTGCCTCTTTGGTAGCATACATACAACAAATAGAGGAACAATAATTTCTTTCTGAATCCCGGGAACCAACACATTGTATGAAAGCGATCCGCCTGGGCGGAGTTTTATCGGAAGGTCTTAGAACCTTGCCTTCGTATGGTCCTGAAGCAGACAATATCCGTTCAAATTCAAGCGCTGTAACAACATTCGGACAAATTGGATATCCGTATTCCAATTTCGCACTTGCATCAAAAAGGTCATAACCGGGGGAAAGAATTATTGCCCCGGCACGTAATTCAAGTGATCTTTCTCCTGGCATTTCATGGTCTATTGCTTCTGCTTTGCAAATTTCCTTACAGAGTAAACATTCGGAACATATACCGCAATTCAGACAACGATCAGCTTCTTTCAATGCTTCATCTTCTTTATAACCTAATTGGACTTCTCTAAAACTACTCTTTCTTTCATTTTTTGGAAGTAGAGGTAATGGATATCTTCTTTCCTTACTTCTTAATCGGCTGGCTATTTCCTTATCCGTCAGAACTACTTTAGATAAGCACGGTTCCAGTCGTCTCGTATTTTCACCTTTCAAATACCGGTCTATTGACATAGCAGCACGCTGTCCCGAAGCAATAGCATCAATTACAAACTGTGGGCCAGTGACCGCATCACCACCAGCAAATATTCCCTCTTCTTCTGTGCAAAACGACTCGGAATCAACTTCTATCGTATTCCACCTGGAAATTTTTAGACCGCTTTCATTTATCAAAAAAGAAACATCCGGTTCCTGTCCTATTGCAGGGATCAAAGTATCTAATTTAATTGTGAACTCGGAACCTTCAACCGGTATCGGTTTTCTTCTGCCGGTCTTGTCAATGTCACCCAATCTCATCCTGATACATTCTATCGCAGTTGCTCTGCCATTTTCTGAAATGACTTTAACCGGTGCTGTAAGAAGTTCCAAATCAATCCCTTCATCAATTGCTTGTTCAACTTCTTCTTCAACTGCGGGCATTTCTCTTCTTGTCCTTCTATAGATAATCTGTACAGTTTTGCCCAACCGTCTTGCCACCCTTGCTGCATCTATTGCGGTATTGCCGCCACCGACAACAACAACCTTTTCTCCAATTTGAATACTCCCTCCGAGATTAACTTTACGCAAAAATTCTATCGCATCCACAACCCCTTTTGCATCTTCGTTTGGAATCCCCAATTTTAAACCCTTGTGAGCCCCCACCGCGATAAATATTGCATCGTACGTGCTTTTCAATTCAGAAATTTGTATGTCCTTACCAATGGTAGCATTTGTTTTAATTTCTATACCAAGTTGCCTGATATTTTCAATCTCGTATTCAAGGATGTCTCTCGGTAATCTGAACGTCGGAATGCATGCAGCAAGCATGCCGCCAGGGACGGAAAGACTTTCAAAAACAGTAACCCTGTAACCTTCTTTAACGAGATAATGCGCACAGCTCAGACCAGCAGGCCCCGAACCAATTATTGCCACATGTTTCCCATTGAACTCTTTTAATTTTTCTTCAATTTTTATTTTATTTTCAAATGCCCAATCGGCAACAAACCTTTTAAGTGCCATAATTGAAACGGGCTCATCAATTTGATTTCTTGTACATTCATTTTCACACCGGTGATTACAGATATGACCGCATATTGAAGGAAATGGGTTATCGCGCCTGATCACGCGATATGCCTCTTCATAACGTTTTTCCCTGATCAGGGCAATATAACCCTGTACTCTTTGACCCACAGGACAGGCAAACCTGCATGGGGACTGACCTGATTTTTCAATCGCAAAATAATTTGGTATCGCCTGTGGATATCTTCTAAAGATAGCCTTTTGATTGCAGAGATTCATATTGTAATCATCTGGAATGCTGACCGGGCATTTATCTGCACACTCACCGCAACCTGTGCATTTTTCTTCATTAACATAACGCGCTCGTTTTTTCAGTGTTATAGAAAAATCCCCGGCATTTCCGTCAATCTTTTCTATATCGGCGAGGGTAATTATTTCAATATCCTTGTGGCGGCCTATTTCAACAAGCCGGGGCGCCATGGTGCACATCGCACAATCATTTGTTGGGAATGTTTTGTCCAGTTGCGACATCACCCCGCCGATACATGGCTTGTTATCTACCAGGTATACCTTTATTCCCGCCTCAGCAAGATCAAGTGCTGCCTGCATACCACCGATACCACCCCCAACAACCATTACGGCTCCGACCTTTTTATGATTTTTTATTTTCTCAGTACTCATCGGGCAACCTCTGTAACTGTTCGTAACTGAAAACCGGGCCATCCTTGCAAACATATACGGGGCCGATATTACATCTTCCGCATTTGCCAATTCCGCATTTCATCCGCATTTCTAATGAACTGATAATTCTGTTAGCAGGAAAACCGAGTTGGAGAAGAACGGCAATACAGGTCCTTATCATTACAATCGGACCGCAAACAATGGCATAAGCATTTTCCGACGAAGGGGCAATTTCTTTCAGGACAGTAGCGGCAAAACCTGTTTTCCCTGTCCAGTTTTCTGTCTCTTTGTCAACGGTTCTAATCAGTTTCAAATCATCTCTTTTTGACCATTCTTCAAGATCGTATTTGTAAAGCATCTCTCCTGGTTCCCTGGCAGCCACCAGAATGGTAATATTCCCATAGTGTGCTCTATTCTTCTCGTGAATTATGTACTTAGTTAAAGACCTTAAGGTGGTGAGTGCAAACCCTCCGCCCACAATCACAATATTTCCGCCTTCAAGATCCTTCATGGGAAATCCGTTGCCGTAAGGTCCCCTTACTCCAATAGTATCCCCTTCTGAAAGATTATATAGAGCAGTAGTAACCACGCCCGTAGGATATCTCTTGACGGTGAATTGTATGAATCCTTCATCCATAGGCGAGGATGCAATTCCGATGGGAGATTCACCAGCGCCCAGTACAGAAATCAGGGCAAATTGTCCACAGGTATATTTGAACTTCTTCCTATCCTGCTCGTTAATAAATACAAGGTCAAATGTCTTCAAGTCCCTGGCGACATTTTCACTCGTAATTCTTTTGATTCTCACCGGCAAAGGCAGATAAGGGTTATTTTGCATTTTTTGTTTCCAGTATTCTGCAAATAATTTCACGAATATCCAGATTTACCGGACAATTTCTAACGCAACGGCCACAACCCACGCAGAATATCTCCCTAAAATTTTTCGGGCAATAGTTAAACTTGTGCATGATTCGCTGTCTCATTCTCTCCCTGTACGTTGGACGAGGATTATGACCTGAGGCATGCAATGTGAACGATGGAAACATGCAGGAATCCCAGCATCTTAATCTTCTTCCGCGCTTATTCCTTACTTCATCGGTAATATCAAAACAATGACAGGTGGGACATAGGTATGTGCATATCCCGCAGCCCAAACATTTCATGTGGATTTCGTTCCAGAGAAAATCAGCAAAAAGATTGTCAAGTTTTGCTTCTGCATTAAGAATGCCCTCTATGGGACGCATCCTATCTCTACTGGCAGCAACAAGTTCATTCTTTTTATTAAGTTCTTTTTCTCCTGGTTCCTTGAACCAGTCACGAAACTCACCGATAAATTCTTCCCCTTTTTTGCTTACAGGCCTGGCAATCAAATTTTCGTGCAAATCAAACAGAATAATATCCGCCCCTGCTTCGCCATCCGGGCTCCCCCCCAGAGAAGTGCAAAAACAGGTGGATTGCGGATTATTGCATGCAAGAGAAATGATCACCGAGCGCCCTCTCTTCTCTGCATAGTATGGGTCATTGAAATTCCCCGCCCCATTCTCAATATTGGCTTGCGTATCTTTATTAATAAACACCTTGTCCAGAAAATTGATGGCGCGAGCATCGCAGGGCCGAATACCAAGAATAACAGTCGGCAATGGTTGAATAGCAACGGACAATTCAGGCATCTGTTCTGAGAAAGTAAAAAGAACCTCTGTCTGAGGGAAAAAAACCTCCTTGGGCGGGATAATCGTATTGCGATATCCCCAGAATGATAGGGTCTCAATTGACTCCACGTTTTGCTTTTCAGAACGAAAATCCAGTTTGCAGAAACGTAGATATCCCTGGTCTGCTCTGGCAGGGATGAAAACCGCATGGGTCTCGCTCAATCTTTTTGCGAGACCTACCATTTTGCTTTTTTCTATTTTAAAAAATCTCATTTGTTACCAGCGCCTGCATCGCCTGTGATTTTCAAGGTTCTGTGATAAACCCCTGGGTATCCTCTGGTTTGAAATTCGCAAGTGGAGGAACTTCCTCCAGGGAAAGTCCGGCCTCATAATCAAACAATTCTTTTACATCCTTGACTAATTTTGAAGTAAAGATACGCAGGTCAATATTCACCGGGCACGCCCGAACGCACGCCCCACAATCAACACACCTACCCGCCTGATGAAATATGCGTCCAATTTGATAGAACATGATATCTGATATGTCGTTACCTGTCCCGACCCATTTCGGTTTGGTCTGTTCTGCAAAGCACAACTTGCAATAGCAGTTGGGACATGCCTGACGGCAGGCATAACAACGTATACATTTGGAAACCTGTTCCTGGAAGTATTTCCATCGCTCTTCAATGTTTTTTTTCTCAAACGATTCAACCCTGTCATCCTTGCGAACAGAAAGATGTTTTTGAGAAGCTTTTCCCCCGACCAAAATATCATATAGTACCGGCGTGGGATATTTACAGTTCAAACATACATCAGCCAGTACATCCTCTTTTTTAAATTTCATTCTGTGTTTTTCTTCATCAATAATCATAATGCCATCTTTTTCTTCATCTACCTCAATAATTTCATTCATGCGCGCTTCGCCCATTGAATCCTGAATTTTGCTTTCATCCACCAAACCAGCGCAATTCACCCCAATGATGCAAAGATTCTCCCTCGGAATCTGGTTTTCATTGATCAAATTAACTAAAGAACGGCTGTCGCAACCCTTGACAAGAACTCCTATGCTCGGCAGTTTGGCTTCCTTTCTTCGCGGGTCAGGAGCGAAAAATCTTGGCAGGTATACCGTAAGATTGTTGCGGCAGAACGAATTCCACACAAGGGTTTCTATACCTGCCAGGCCGTTGATAAAACCTGGTGTAGTCCTCAGAGGCAAACTTCCTTTGATATAACCAATGAAAAGGCCAATCCTGTTATCCTCAAAGAGTTTTCGTACCGTTCCCCTTATCTCTCTTTCTATTTCATCCATCATATTTCCTTTAGTAATTTCTCGTTAGGACCCAACTTATAAATTTCATCAACCACTTTTTCAATAATCTGGGCAAATCTAACGCCTTCGGCAGCCGAAACCCATGAGAACTGCACGCGTTCGGGCTCAATTCCAAGGTATACAAGAAAATTTTTTAATAGGGCAAACTTTCTGCGGGCAACTAAATTGCCGCTGATGTAATGGCAGTCCCCGGGATGACAACCAGAAACCAAAACCCCGTCCATTCCGTTCTGCAATGTTTTGATGATATAGAATGGATTGATTCTTCCAGAGCACGGAACGCGGATAATCCTTATATTCGGTGGGTACTGAATTCGTGAAACACCAGCCAAATCAGCGCCGGCATAAGAACACCAGTTGCAAAGAAAAGCAACAATTTTTGGTTCCCAGTTATCCCTGCTCTTCATTCTTATGCGACCTCCAATGCTGCCAGAATCTGTTCATCCTTAAACCCTTTCAGATCAATTGCGCTTGCCCTACAGGTAGCAGCACATGCGCCGCAACCCTTGCACAACGCCGCATTTATTACGGCTATTTTCTCTTTTTCATCAAGTTCAATCGCTTTATACGGACATACCTCAACGCAGAGGCCGCATCCGGAGCATTTCGTTTTTAGAACCTCGGAAACTTTACCTTCGGCCTCAAAGTGCGCTTTCCTTAAAATACCCATCGCTCTTGAAGCAGCGGCTTTTGCCTGCACAATCGTCTCTGCAACATCTTTTGGATAATGAGCCAGCCCGCAAACAAAAACACCATCAGTTGCAAAATCCACCGGGCGCAGTTTCGCATGTGCTTCCATGAAAAATCCTTCTGCGTTCAGTGGAATTTTAAGCATCCTGGACAGATTTTTGTTCCCATCATCCGGGACAATTCCTGTACTCAATATCAGAAGATCAGCATTAATCAATAAATTCCGGTTAAGAATGTGGTCCTTTACTTTCACCTTCAACTTCCCATTTTCCACTTCCACCTCTGGTTTCTTATCTTCCTCATAGCGAATGAAAATCACACCATTTTCTCTTGCTTTCTTGTAGTAAATCTCCTTCATTCCATAGGTTCTGATATCGCGGTAAAGGATATAGATGTTCACTCTGGGATTGATTTCCTTCATCTTCAGCGCGTTCTTTATTGCCTGAGAACAGCAGACCCGACTGCAATATGGCCTCTCATCATTACGGGAACCTACGCACTGAATCATAACGACACTGGATATTTTACGTCCGTAAGTCGACGGCGCTTTATCTTTATTAGCCAATCTTGCTTCCAATTCCCGCTGGGTGATAATTCGTTCATTCTGACCGTAAAGGTATTCAGTCGGAACATACTCATTCCCACCTGTCGCAACAATTGTCACACCGTGTTCAATTTCAGTTGCTGATACACCTGTGTCATTGTCAGAAGTTAATCGCCGAGCATTGGATTCCAGCCGGGTTTTGAAATTGCCTATATAACCTGCGATTTCAATAATTTTGGTGTCAGTAAAAATTTTGATTTTTTCGTTGGACCGCACTGCGGTGATAAGTGAATTAAGATAAGACGCAGTTTCCTGCCCGCCCAAAACATAATGAATACGCCGCAAATTCCCGCCCAGTTCCGCTTCTTTTTCCACTAAATAAACCTGGAATCCCTGAATTGCCAAATCAACGGCAACCGTCATTCCAGCAACTCCACCCCCAATAACCAGCGCACTCTTGTTTATCTGGAGAAGTGTTTTTGAGAGCGGCTCAAATAGTTTCACCCGGGAAACAGCCATTCGCAACAAGTCTTTCGCTTTGGCAGTTGCTTTCTCAGGTTCTTTCTGGTGTACCCAGGAGGACTGTTCACGAATATTGACAAACTCAAACAGATAAGGATTCAACCCGGAAGAGCGAAGTGTTTTCTGGAAAAGTGGCTCGTGAGTTCGGGGTGTGCAAGCAGCGACGACAACTCTATTCAGGTTCTTTTTTCTTATTTCCTCCATGATCGTTTTCTGTGAGTCCTGAGAGCAGGCAAACATAAACTCCTGGGCGTGTACAACATGACCCAGTGTGGAAGAGTATTCAACCACACTGGGAACGTCAATGACAGAAGCGATATTAATTCCACAGCAACAGACGAAAACGCCTATTCGTGGAGGTTGACCCTCAATATTGAGTTCCTGCGGTAGTTCCTCTTTCAATTCTCTGGCTGGAAAATCAACCAGAAGAGATGCGGCAGCAGATGCGCTTCCAGAAGCATCCATCACAGTTTCAGGTATGTCTTTCGGTCCGGAAAAAGTTCCTGCCACAAAAACTCCGGGCCGTGAGGCGGAGACCGGAGCAAATGGTGAAACCCTGGCAAAACCATAATCATTTAATTCCACATTCAATTTCCTGTCCAATTCTTTAATTTCAGGAGTAGATAACAGACCGACCGAAAGTACTACGAGGTCAAATTCTTCTTTCTTTATTTTCCCCTCAGTAGTATTATATTGAATCACCAGATTTTCGGTCTCAGGGTTGACGTCAACCGATGAAATGCGAGCAGGTATAAAACGAGCATGATAAACTTTCTGTGCCCTGTCTATGAACTTGTCAAAATCCTTCCCATAAGCGCGAATATCCATATAAAATATGGTAGTTTGAACCTGTGAAAGATGCTCTTTAACAATTACCGCATCTTTGGCTGCTTGCATACAACATATTGACGAGCAGTATTCGTTCCCGGTCTGCATATCCCTTGAACCAACACACTGGATGAATGCTATTCTTTCAGGTTCCTTCCCGTCAGAAGGTCTCAGGATATGGCCTCTGGTAGGTCCGGAAGCGCTCAGTAATCTTTCAAATTCAATGCTGGTTACCACATTGGGAAAACTTTTGTAGCCGTATTCGTCCTTAAGTGTCGCATCAAACTCTTCAAGACCGGGGGCCAGTATTACGCTCCCCACAGTAGTCCTGATAATTTCTTCTTTCTGCTCAAAATTAATCGCTCCAAGTTCGCAGACCTTTTCGCAAATCCTGCATTTACCTCTCTGGTGATAAATGCAATTATTCTTATCCATTATCGGTACTGATGGCACTGCCTGGGGAAAAGGAATGTGGATACATTTCGTTTTTGTTAGACCTTTGTTGTACGGGTCTGGTATTTTTACCGGGCATTTGGACATGCACGTACCACACCCGGTGCATTTTTCTTCATTAACATAACGCGGCTTCTTGAGAATGGCTACTTCAAAATTTGGTGGTGAACCATCCAGCCGTAGCAATTCGGAATTGGTAAAGATTTTTATATATGGGTGTGAGGCAGTTTCAACCAGTTTAGGCGAAAGGATACACATTGAACAATCATTTGTGGGAAATGTCTTATCTAACTGCGCCATTCTTCCGCCAATACTGGGCCCCTTTTCAACAAGATATACTTCCACGCCTGCCGTTGCCAGGTCAAGAGATGCCTGAATTCCCGCTATGCCACCGCCAAGAACCAATGTTCTCTTATGCATTAGTCATTCGTGGCTGGTTGGATTTGACTCTCTCTTTTTTTCGTTTTGTAAAAGAGACAATCTTGGCCATCATTTCCGTCTTATGCAATCTCAAATCCTCCCTGCTCCGGAAAGATAGTTCTTCTATATAACTCCGCTGTCTCGCTCCGTTATATATCCTTTCACCGAGGAGAGAGCGAACAACCGTCGTGGTGTAGCCATCGGGGGAACCCAGACCCCCAACTGATATATCAGCGTAATCATTGGCAAAATCTGTGCAGGCAAAACATGCAGGACGGGCTATTTCATCTATCGCTTCAAACGGCAAATGGATCGTTTTCTTGTTGGCAAATGTGACAATCACATCATCCTTGATGTTTAACTTCTGGATATTTTCCAATTTTATCTTTAATTTTCTTTCTAATTTCGCCCTCGCCTTCGCGTTAAAAGAAAAATTCTCCATACAGAAAAGTCCAATAATCAAAGTGATTTTGTCTGATGGGAAAATGTTGAGGAGTTGCATTTTCCGCACTGTGTAGACCTGGCATGGTGTACCCACCAGGGCGAGACGGTCCAGGCCTCTCTTATCCAGACTTTTCACTTCATGGATAGACGGAGAATAGGTTGAGTATTTTTTGCCTATTTCTTCTAAATGCAGAGATTTCTCAAAATGCGAACCTGCCGTATCTATCAATTCTTCAGGAGTTGTGACAACCGCCGGCTGGCACGCAAACGGGCCAGATTTCCTTGATACAATAGCGCCCTGAATAAAATGTTTTTTCAAAGCATAAATCAACAGGGAAGTTACCACGCCCCCGTCAGTGCAGACCCTCTTGATTTTCTTATCCGTGGTGCGTGCAGAAGCAATACTGCGGTAGGGTCCTATTGGCTCCTCCCAATTGAACTTCTTTTTTAATTCAGCATCCAGAACTCTTATCTGGGGACAAATCAGGTAACAAATACCACATTTCAAGCATTTCTCCTCACTAACAAGTTCAGGAATGCCGTCATCGCCCACCCTTAAAGCATTAAGTTCACCAGCAGAACAAAAAGAAACACATCCCCCGCATCTTCCACAAATACCCTTATCCTGTACCTCCTTAATCAAATCTTTGAAACTCTTTATCTCTTCATCAGGCACTGGGTTTCCTTTCAGTCGCCTTTTCTTCAATCTTCGCCTTGATTTTTTCCACCAGTCCCCTGTCCGGGTTGAATATGCCTCTTATAAAGTCGCGGCGAATTGTTTGAGTAAAACGGTCAAGGTCTTTTACCTGCGATAGTACATCCGGAGTAACATAATGCCCTTTAACAGCCAGATATCTAAGAACTCTCATTACATCGGTAAAATTCACCTTCTGTGGACACCGGGCGTAACAACGGTAACATTCTAAACAGAGCCAGATACTGGGCGATGAAAGAACTTCCTTGCGCATCCCGAGTAATATTTGACGGACAATTCTACGGCAGTTGTATTCTTCATCAATCTCTGTAATGGGACAGCTGGCAGCACAGGTTCCGCATGCAAAACATCTTTTTACATTTTCGCCACCTGGCTGAGAAGCAATCTCTTCACGAAAATTAAAATCCAGTTCATTGACAGTTATAAGGTTTTTCTCTTCCATTTGTGGCTCCTTTAACACCAGCCAGCTTCATAAAATTTCTCCATTAAAAAACACTATCAGCCGGCAAATCAGATATTGATAGAAAGGATATGCTTTTCTAATTTGCCTGTCAAGAGTCAAAACGACATTGAATCGGATACCTTTTATGCAGCCCATTGGATTTTTGAAACCAGGCCTGCCTGAAAAACTCTAATGGCCTGTTTCTATCAGATGGAGAATTTTTTCCACAACCTGTTCAGGAGATAATTCAGAGGTGTCAATCGTATAATCAGCACGGGAATAATGTGGCTCCCTTTCTTTCAATATCTGTCGGATGGTGCCGATGGCATTTGCAGATTTCAGAAGCATGCTACTTTCCCGGCCAGGCGTCGTGCGTAGAATAATGATTGCTGGTTCTGCTGTAAGACAGATAATAACTCCATTTCTCTTAAGAAACGCGTAGTTTTCAATGTTGAGCGGCACGGTTGCTCCTGCAGCAATCACGCAGTTATCATAGGTGGAAATTTCCACTACAAGAGCATCCTCAACCTTTCTGACATATTGCGCTCCATGCGTTTGAACAATCCTTTTAAGCGAACATCCCTCTCTTGCTTCAATAATGGCGTCAGTGTCAACAAAGGTTCTGCCAAGTTTGTCTGCAAGGAGCTTGCCAACAGTTGTTTTGCCCGTTCCGGCGTGTCCTATCAATACGATATTCATAAATGCCCCTCAAAAATCAGAGGTATGAATTCTTGCATCTGGTCATGACATGTTGTATAATTACGAAGTTTTGCACAAAAGGAGGTGAATACGATGAAAAAATTGGTTGCTATTTGCGCAACTTTCGCACTCCTTGTGATTTTTGCAGGAGGATGTGCGAAAAAGAAGGAAGCGCAGCAGCCGGCGACACCCCCTGCCACAACACCGGCTCCGGCAGAGACACCGGCAACACAGTAGAAACGTTTCCCATCCTCCCGGGTTTTCCGGAGTTCGTCTATCTGTCCCCGGGAGGATCCTTTTCATCCTTACGGAAAACTTCAACAGATTTTCTCATTACATCAATCGGAGCAGCGTGGCCGGTCCATATCTCAAATGAGAGTGCTCCCTGCCAGAGCAGCATTGAAAGTCCATCAAGAAACGGAACGTTAAGCCGTTTTGCGGCCTGAATGAATTCTGTTTGCCGGTTATATACTATGTCGTAAACAAATAGACAGTTGGAAAGGTTTTTTTCATCAACAAGTTCAGGGTCACCTTCTTTCATTCCGACCGATGTAGTATTTACCGCAAGGTGTATTCCCTTCCAGATACCGGGGTCTTTACGCCGTTCAAAAGGGACAACCTCAACAGAGGAAAATAAAAGTTTCTGCTTCAAGAACTCTGCCAGGGAAACAGCATGCTCCCGGGTGCGGTTGCAAATGATCAGACGTTCAATCTTGCTTCGTGCAAGAGTTCCCGCAATTGCACGGGCAGACCCGCCTGCTCCAAAAAGAAACACTGATTTTTTCGCTGGATTGAAAGTTCCGTCCTTCTGCAGCGAATACATAAATCCCGGGCCATCTGTGGTATAGCCGGTTAAACGACCGCCACTGTTTTTCACCGTATTTGTCACACCAAGAAGTTGCACTTCATCATCAATCTCATCAAGATAGCGGACAATCGCGCCCTTATGAGGAATTGTGATATTTACACCTGCAAAACAGAATATCCTCACAGCCCGAACCGCAGCAGAAAGGTCTTCAGGCCTGACCTCAAGCGGAATATAAACATAATCAAGCCCGAGTTGACAGAATGCCGCATTCTGGAAAATAGGCGATAGAGTATGCCGAACAGGCCAGCCAAAAACCCCTATAACTTTCGTTGCCCCTGTGATTTTCATAAAAATAGTTAATCATTCATTTGACTTCTTGACAATACACCCTGTATTCCGTAAAATAAAATCCAATTGCAAATTGCTTCATAACTTTAGAACTTCCAACTGTTACAATTATGAGAAAAATTGCAGTTATCAACCAGAAGGGCGGCTCCGGGAAAACGACAACAGTAGTTAATACTGGAGCAGCACTGGCACGTTACGGCAAGCAGGTGCTTCTTGTTGATCTTGACCCGCAGGCACATACAACAATCCATCTCGGATATAATCCCCCGGAACTCAACAAATCAGTGTATGATATACTTGTGAACGAAACATCCGCCGATGAAGTGCTCCTGAAAACACAGAGAAAGAACCTGTCGCTATTGCCTGCAAAAATTGAACTGGCGAGTGCTGAAATTGAACTTGTAAATACAATAGGGCGGGAAATTATACTGCGGGACGCTTTAAAAAAGATTGAGGACAGGTTTGATTATGTCCTTATTGACTGTCCTCCGTCGCTCGGCCTGCTTACGCTCAATGCACTCACAAGCGCAAGAGAGGTTTTTATTCCTATCCAGGCAGAATTTTTTGCGCTTGAAGGACTTACCAAGTTGCTTCAAACTGTCCGCATCGTGAGCGAACGAATCAATCCGGGAACACGTATCGCTGGTGTAATCCTTACAATGTTTGACCAGAGAAAAAATATCTGCAAGGAAGTGGCTGAAAAAGTGGAAATGCATTTCAGGAATAAACTTTTCAGGACAAGAATACGGGAAAATGTGAAACTGGCAGAAGCGCCAAGTTTTGGACAGACCATTTTTGAGTTTTCCTCCAGCGCACATGGAGCGGAAGATTATTTGCGCCTTGCAAGGGAAATCATACGAGGAGAAAAAAATGAGGAAAAGCGGACTCGGACGGGACCCTCTAAGCTGGATAAAGTCAACCGTCAAAGAGAGGCAAGCAAAGGAAAAGGGAATAAGAAAATCAGAAGCAAGAGGTGAAATTCCAAAATTTAAGACGTTTGAGGTTAAACTGACAGTACTATTGCGCGAAGACCAGGTGGAGTTCCTGGAAAAAACCCTGCGGGAGATTAACAAGAACAGAGATTCAAATCACAGAAAGGAACGTATTACAAAAAACACCATTATCCGTACATGCATTGATGCATTTCGCGACATCCGCATCAATCTGAAAAATGTTCCTGACGAAGAGGAACTTCTCTCACGATTAAAGGAAAAAATCACATCCGATTGAACATAATGATATTTAGAAACCGCAGGTCCTGCCATCCACAAAATCCTTCCTTTACCAGATAACACCATCTTAGTATTTCTTCAACACAAATCACAACCAGGCGCGCTCCTCCATTGCTTTTATGAGTTCATTCAGGGCAATATAACTGAATGCTTCCCTGTATCCTGCTTTCATCTTCTTTGCAATTGTGAACCCCTCATGGAAAATCGTTTCAATCTTTGCGTCAATGAATTCAAAAACCTCCTGTTTGGATGTCTGGTTTCCGCTTTTGGCATTCCGCCACTCAATATACGACGCCACGACTCCGCCTGCATTTGCGAAGAAATCTGGAAGAATGGGGATACCGTTTTTCTTAAGAATTTTCTCTCCGTCCGCTGAGGTCGGGTCATTCGCACCTTCCACAATAAGTTTCGTGCGAACTTTTGGCGCGGTTTCAGAATTGAGTACGTTTTCAAGAGCGGCAGGAATCAGAACATCAACCTCCATTCCAAAAAAATCCGACTGAGATATCGGCTCGCCCCCAGAAAAACCACTGACCGAATCCCGGCTCGTAGGTGCATAATCAAAAAGTTTCATCACATTGAGACCCGCGCGGTTGTAAACAGAGCCGCCCCGGTCGTTTATGGCAACAACCTTTGCTCCCATTTCAGAAAGGAAAAACGCTGTCCATCTTCCCACGTTTCCAAACCCCTGAACTGCAATCTTTGAACCCGCAACTTTTCTTTTAAGTATCCGCTCAATACCAAGACGGGTTGCACAGGAAACACCGCGTCCGGTTGCTTCCAACCTACCAGGCAGCCCACCGATTCGCACCGGCTTTCCTGTAACGCACTCGGATTTGTGCAGTTCACCATAAATTACTGCCATATCAGTTGGCGTGGTTCCCATATCAGGTGCAGGAACATAGTGGCCGGCTACAAGTTCCTCCCTGATCATATGGACAAATTCCTTTACCACCGCCACCTTTCTGAAATCATCAAGAGCATAAGGATCAATGCAAACGCCGGACTTTCCGCCGCCGAATGGGATGCGCATAAGTGCATTCTTGTATGTCATAATCTCCGCAAGTTTTCGTGTTTCATCAACAGTGACAGTTGGAGAGAAACGAATTCCGCCTTTCGCAGGGCCAAGAACTACATTGTGATATATCACGTATGCGTCATGGCAGATAATTGTGTCTGGTGCAATTTTTAAATTCAAGGAAAATTTAATCTCTTTCTCCGGGTGTGTAAGAAGCATCTCTGCCGCATTTGAAATTTCCATATACTGCTTCATTTTATCAAGAGGAATCAACGCCATCTCAAACCTCCTTATCCCATAAATCGTTGTATGTTTCCCTGCGGCGCGCAAGTTCTACCTTTGACCTGTCAATAAGAACCTCTGCGGCGCGGGGCCTACCGTTATAGTTTGAACTCATTGAAAATCCATATGCTCCGGCGCCAAGTACAACCAGCAGGTCGCCGGCTTTGATACCGCGAGGCAGTTTTCTGTTTTTCCCGAGAAAATCGCCTGTCTCGCATATGGGTCCAACAACATCCCACGAACATTTTCTTCCACTGCTGAATTTTTCTGGCAGTATAAGATGATAACTTGAGTAAAGAGACGGCCTGATAAGGTCATTCATTGCAGCATCCGTAATAAGAAAATTCCTTGAGTTGGTTTTCTTTGAATATATAATTCGGGCAACAAGGATTCCCGCATTTCCAACAATGAAACGGCCCGGCTCAAGTATCACCTTCTCTACATTGAAATCCCTTTTGATGATTGAGCAGATTTTCTCTCCGAATGAAAAAATGCTTTCAACCTTTTCACCAGCCATATACGGTATCCCAAAGCCCCCTCCAATATCAAGAATGCGCGGAGAGAATCTTATGGAGGTCAGAAACCGCCTGAGTTTTCGCAGCGCTTCAACATACGGGGCTGATTCCTTAATCTGGGAGCCAAGATGGAATTGGATACCGGCAAATTCAATGCCAGTAAACTTCTCCCGTTTCTGGAAAAGAGCCGCCATATCCTTTAGCGGCAAACCAAATTTCGTCTCCGCTTTTGCAGTCCTCGTATAGTGGTGGGTATCCACATCAACATTCAGGTTGACCCGAAAACTGCAGGCCGTTTTTCTGCCGAATTTTCTGGCCAGGGCATTGATTTCCACAAGTTCCTCCATACTTTCAACAGTGAATAAGAAAATGCCTGCCCTGATTCCTGAAATGATTTCTTCATGCGTCTTGCCAACCCCGGCATACACAATCCTGGATGCAGGAATCCCTGATTTGATGGCCTTTGCAAGTTCTCCCCCTGAAACAACATCCGCCCCACAACCAACCTTGCCGATAATCCTTAGGACCTTGAGATTTCCGTTTGCCTTCACTGAATAACATATGAGGGGATTCACCGGGGCAAATGCATCAAAAAGTTCAGAAATCCTGTCCCTTATGTACCCGGCGCTGTAAATGTAAAGAGGTGTGCCAAATCTTCTGGCAAGATTGCGCACGGCAACGTTTTCTATGAAAAATATGCCCCTTCTATACCCGAATTGTTTTCTGAATATCAACTCAAAAGATTTTTCCATCGCTTGATCTCTTTTGCAACCTGCGCCAGGCCAGTGCCGCCCGGGGACTTCTTAAGCCGTACTGATTTATTACCATCAAGGTTCTTGAGGAAACTCAAATCTATTTTTGGAAATTTCGTTTGCAGAACCTCCAGGGGAATATCCTTTAGCAAAATCCCGTGTTCTGCAGCGTATCCAGCAAGTTCTCCCACAAGCCGGTGTGCATCCCTGAACGGTATGCCCCTTCGTACAAGTTCTTCCGCGATATCTGTCGCAACCGAAAAACCGCTTTTCGCTGCTTCTGCCATCCGCGCAATGTCAAACCGGATACCAGGAAACATCTGACTGAGAATTTTAAGCGACCCTGACAGAATCTCAACTGTCTCAAAGAGAAAACGTTTGTCTTCCTGAAGGTCGCGATTATATGAAAGCGGCAATCCCTTCATAAGCGCAAGGATGCCGGCAATATTCCCGATGGTTACGGCGGTCTTTCCCCTGACCAGTTCAAGAACATCAGGATTTTTTTTCTGTGGCATTATACTGGAACCAGTACAGAAATCATCAGGAAGCGACACAAACGCAAAAAGCGGACATGTCCAGAGAATAAGGTCTTCCGCGATGCGTGAAAGGTGCATCATTGTAATTGCACATACTGCGAGCGTCTCAATTATGAAATCCCTGTCGCTTACAGCGTCCACGCTGTTGGAAAATGCTGATGCGAAACCAAGCCGCCTTGCGGTGAAAAGCGGGTCTATCGGGAAAGATGTCCCAACACCAGCACAAGCCCCGAGAGGTGAAACAGCGATGCGGTCCAGAGCGCTCCTCATCCGGCCCCTATCACGCTCAAGCATGCAGACATAAGCCAGAAGGTGGTGTGACATAAGAACCGGCTGACCTGTCTGAAGGTGAGTAAACATAGGCGCAACTGCAGGAAATACTTCATCTGCTTTCCTGACAATTGCTTTCTGCAGACCAACCATATCGTCCATAAGAGACGGAATTACATCAAGGAGATAGAGTTTCTCATCAAGCACAACCTGGTCATTTCGCGAGCGTGCAGTGTGAAGTTTCTTCCCTGTTTCACCTGCCAATTCCTGAAGACGCCGTTCAACCGCAGTGTGAATGTCCTCATCTTCTGGCTTAAAAACAAAGGTTCCCATCTTTATTTCGCGAAGTATCTTTTTCAAACCGGCGACCAGTTTTCTGGCATCCTTAATTGATATGATTTTTGCCCGGGAGAGCATCTCCACATGGGCAATACTGCCGCGCACATCATATTCTGCAAGTTTCCTATCAACAACAATAGAAAATGTATACGATTCAACCATGGGATGCAGAATCCCTTTTTTCAACCTGCCTTCCCAGAGAAAAGCCATTGTGCACTTCCTTTGTTCACATAGATTCAAGTGTTAAGTTGCGATTTAACTTCTGCGTTTTGCTATTTTATCAAAAGTAATATAATAAAGCAATCTGGAATCTGTTGTGCTAATGCAATTTGCGGTACCAACCTTTTCTACGGAGAGTTGATGCATAAAAATCTTGTAATTGTTGAATCGCCGACAAAGGCGCGCACCTTGACGCATTTTCTCGGGAAGGATTTCACTGTCCGCGCAACATTCGGACATATCAGGGACCTGCCCGAACACAGGTATGGCGTGAACCTTGCAACATTTGAACCAGAATACGAAATCCTGCCGAAAAAAAGACGGGTTGCAGCGGTTCTTAAAAAGATTGCTTCGGGCTTTGAGGAAATCTTCATGGCAACAGACGAAGACCGCGAGGGAGAGGCAATCGCCTGGCATACAGCAGAAATCCTCGGAAGAAACATAGATGAAATAAAAAGGGTTGCCTTCCATGAAATCACACCCTCAGCAGTACTGGAATCATTCCAGAAGCCGCGGAAGATTGACCTGTCCCTTGTTAATGCTCAGCAGGCACGCAGGATTCTTGACCGGATTGTTGGATATGAATTGAGCCCGTTCCTCAAGCGCGCGCTCGGCCGTGTGCTTTCTGCAGGGCGGGTTCAGTCGGTTGCCTTATTCTTGATAGTTCAGAGGGAGAAAGAAATCAACGGTTTTGTCCCGGTCCCTTACTGGAAAATCAGGGTTTTCCTCGTGAAAGATGGAAAAAAATTCTATCTTGACCTTGTCTCAATTGACGGCAAAAAACTGGAAGCAACAGAAATTAATACGCAGGAGATGGCTGATAAAATAGTTGATGAGTTGAAAAATGGCGTGGTTGAAATAAATTCAGTTGATGTTACCACGAGGAACCAGCGTCCGTTTCCGCCATTTATCACAAGCACCCTGCAGCAGGAAGCGGGCATTAAACTCGGATTCTCCTCAACAAAGACCATGAAGGTAGCCCAGGAACTATACGAAGGCGTGTCGCTTGGGAAACGCGGAAGAATCGGACTCATCACCTATATGCGTACAGATTCTCCTTCTGTTGCCCGGGTCGCACAGCAGAAAGCCATCTTCTATATTAAGGAAAAATTTGGCGCAAATTATGTTCCTGATAGACCACCGATATACAAAACCCGTTCTTCCACTGCTCAGGAAGCGCATGAAGCAATCAGGCCGACACAGGTGAATCTTGAACCCGACGGCGTCAAAGCACACCTGTCAAAAGAGCAGTACCGGTTGTATAAACTGGTATGGGACCGGTTCATTGCCAGCCAGATGAAATCCGCAGTCATTGAAACTGTTGCAATAAGCGCAAATTGCGGAAGATATGGGCTTGAAACAAAAATGTCAACAATAGTATTTGACGGCTTTATGAAGGTCCTGCCGATAAAAATTGATGAGGGGCAATATCTTGAAACGAAACTGTCCGTGGGAGAGAAATTTCCAGTTGTTGACACAGAAGCAAAGAAAGAAATGACCAGGCCGCCAGCCCGCTACACGGAAGCCACACTCATCAAAACCCTTGAAAAATTCGGAATTGGCAGACCTTCAACGTACGCTCCAACCATAGCCACCCTGTACAGACGCAGATACATCCACAGCGAGAAAAAATCACTTGTTCCTGAAGAACTCGGAATGAAAATTACCGATATCCTCACAGAGTATTTTCCGGATATCATTAATGTTGAATTCACGGCGAAAATGGAAGAATCGCTGGATGAAATTGCAGAGGGAAAAAAGAACTGGATAGAGACGCTCCAGGCATTCTACAATTCTTTCTTGCCCGCGCTTGACAGGGCCGCTCTGGGAATTAAGAATGCCAGGCCAGCGCCAATCAAAAAACCAGCAGAAGAAGTTGGCAGGTCATGCCCGAAATGCGGCAAACCTTTGCTGGTGCGGGAAAGCAGACGCGGACAATTCATCGGCTGTTCAGGATTCCCAAAATGCAAATATATTGAAAGTGAAAAGAAACCGGCAGAAGAAGTTGGCAGGCCATGCCCGAAATGCGGCAAACCCCTGCTGATGCGACGTAGCAGATACGGGCAATTCATCGGTTGTTCAGGATTCCCAGAATGCAAATACACTGAAAGCATAAAAAAATGATTATCATACCTGCAATTGACTTAAAAAAAAGCCAGGTTGTTCGTCTCACAAAGGGCAGGTTTGAAGAAACCACATCCTACGGCGAGAAACCGGAATTTCTTGTGCGGGAGTTTATTGCCCGCGGAGTAATACGAATCCATGTTGTAGTGCTTTTGGGCGCGAGAGATGGAAAAATACTTGAAGAAGATGCCACTGCAATTGGCCGAATTATCCAGATGCGGGACATTTTGAAAAAGGGTTCATGCATCCTGCAAATGGGCGGTGGTATCAGACGAATGACGGAAATACGCAGTTACCTTGACGCAGGAATTGACCTTCTTGTCATAAGCACTGCTTTAATGCTGCCGCTTGTTATGGAATGCGGGTTTTCTATGAGCGACATCAGAAGATTTTACCGGAGCGGAAACAGGCAATTCAATCTTGCTGAAGATCTCCCTGAGGTTGACCTTATTGACCAACTTGATGGTCCGACAAAGGATAAGATTATCGTGGGTGTTGATATTGCCGGAAGCGAAACCGCATTGAGCGGCTGGATGGTTACAGTTCCATTAAGGCCGTCTTATGTAATTAACAGGATGGCTGAAAAGGGCTTTTCCCGGTTCATGCTTACCGATGTCTCCAGAGACGGAACTCTTGAAGGCGTCAATCTGGAAAGGTTTTCGGAAATTTTTGACGGGGTTTCAAAGAATGTTGCTGGCCTGGAATTCATAATTGCAGGCGGAATCAGCGGGGACCAGGATATTGCGCGAATAAAAGACAGCGGGCTGCCAATTACAGGAGTTGTCATAGGAAAGGCGCTCTATGAAAAAAAAGTGGAACTTCACCAACTTCTGCGCAAGTATCAGGAGACAATATGAAGAAAAGGAACTGGTTCATAACGGCTATGGCGCTTATTTTATTGCTTTACACCACTGCAGGCGCAGTGCCTGCGGATGTTGAACCGATAAATAACCGTGACTACTTCCCGAAAATACTTGACCTGATTTCACATGCAAAGAAAAGCGTTAATGTTATCCTCTATTTTGGAGTGTACTATGATAAATATCCAGACAGCCCTTCAAATCGGCTCATCAGCGCACTTGGAACTGCTGCGAAACGGGGTGCATCTGTTGAGGTAATCATTAATCAGGACACTCCAAGGCAACCCGAGGATACCAATCCTGACACCAGCACCAGTTCATTCGTCACACAACTCCTGAAAGAAAGCAACAATCTTGTCAGGATATATTATGACCCTCTTGAGATAACAACGCATGCCAAACTTCTTATCGTTGATTCAAAGTATGTTGTGGTGGGAAGTTTCAACTGGAGTTATTCAAGTTTGGAAAAGAATAATGAAACAGCGGTTGCTATAAAATCAGGTGAAATTGCCAAACAATACGAAAAGTATTTCAACTCAATAAGAGCGAGAAGCAAAATCGTTACTCCGGAAACCAGGTAATTTTTCAGAAGCCCGAATCTGCGGGTTAAATCAAGAACTACAGATTGTTGTCTTTGAGCAGTTTATACTCAAAACTGTCCACCAGCGCATGCCAGGATGCCTCAATGATATTCTCTGAAAGGCCGATTGTTCCCCATGTTGATGTGTCATCCGCTGATTCAATGAGAACTCTGGTAACAGCCCCGGTTGCTTTCTCAGGGTGCAGAATTCTAACCTTGTAATCTGTAAGTTTCAAATTCCCAAGGCACGGGTAAAATTTCACGAGCGCCTTTCTTAATGCGTTATCAAGCGCATTGACCGGGCCATTGCCTTCGCTTGCCGTGTGTTCAACCTGTTTGCCGACCTTAACCTTAACGGTTGCCTCAGAAACAACTCGGTTGCCGCGTTCTTCAACAATAACCCTGAAGCCCTCAACACGAAATAATTCCCTGTATTTCCCGAGCGCCCTGCGCACCATCAAATCAAATGAACCTTCTGCGGCTTCAAACTGGTATCCCTCGTTTTCCAGTTCACCAACCATGTCCAGAATTTTTTTTATCAGATCAGGTTTACTGGCGATGTCATACTTTCTGAGTTTCTGGAGAATTGTGCTTTTTCCTGAAAGTTCAGATATGAGAACCCTGCGCTGGTTTCCAACCGCCTCCGGGTTGATATGTTCATATGTCTCAGGGTTCTTACCAACCGCATCAACATGAACTCCACCCTTGTGGGTGAATGCGCTCATGCCGACAAATGGCTGTGTGCCTGGTGGTACGATATTTGCCACCTCAAAAACATATCTGGAAAGTCCAGTCAAATGGGCGAGTTTCCCCTCATCAAGGCAGGCATAACCCATCTTTAATTGAAGAACCGGAATAATCGTTGTAAGGTCTGCATTTCCGCAACGTTCACCAAACCCGTTGATTGTTCCATGGACCTGCACTGCTCCAGCATTAACAGCCGCCAGTGTATTCGCGACAGCAAGCCCGGAATCATTGTGTGTATGGATTCCGATTGGGACATTTATATGCTTTCTGACCTGTCTTACTGCTTCCTCCACATCATGCGGAAGAGAACCGCCGTTCGTATCGCACAGGATTATTCTTTCTGCGCCTCCATCCTGTGCCGCCAGTAATGTCTCCATAGCATATGACGGATTTCTCCTGTAACCATCAAAAAAATGTTCAGCGTCAAAGAAGACATGCTTTCCCTGCCGGATGAGAAATCTGATTGAATCCCTTATCAGGCGTACATTTTCTTCAAGAGCCGTCCTTAATACCTGTTCCACATGCAGGTCCCAGGACTTTCCGAAGATGGTGATGTACTCTGCTCCGCTCTCCACGAGATACCTTAAATTCCTGTCCTGCTCAGGCACGACTGATTTTCTGCATGTACTGCCGAACGCCACAAGTTTGCTGCGAGAAAATTTTTTTGCCGGCATCCGCTGGAAAAAAAGCAGGTCCTTGGGGTTAGAGCCGGGCCAGCCCCCCTCAATAAAATCAAAACCGTACTCGTCAAGTTTCTCTGCGATTTTGATTTTGTCCTGGAGCGTAAAAAATACAGATTCACCCTGGGAGCCATCTCGCAAAGTGGTATCATAGATTTCTATTTTCTTCTTTTGCATTTCCATAAAAATATACTACTATGTAACAATATCAAAGTCAATGTAACCTTTGAGCCAGCGCATTTATCAGTGCTAAAAGGAGTCGTACCATGAAAAATGGAATTCTATGGCATGCGGGGATTCTGTTCGTTTTTCTAATAATTCTGCTGGCTGCTGGATGCGGGCATCTTCACTGGAATGCAGGCGTTGGTGGCTCAATATAATAAAGGCCGCAGGCAGTATATCTTACCTCTAAAGATGCAAGAAATAAAAGGATAGTTAAGAAGTGAAAAACAATGACAGATGCTGGAAATGGGTTCTGCTCATGGAAGCCACAATCAGGGAAATGGATGTCATTGAATCCCTGCTTCGCTCCTATCAAATCCCGGTCATGAAAAAAGACAGGGGCGCATTTGGATTTCTGCGCGCCGCCAGCCCTCTTCCAGAATCTCCAGTTGCCCTGTATGTTCCGGATTATCTGTATGAACGCGCAAAAACTGTCATTCAGAAAGAAGATAGGCAATAGGGAAATATCCGGACCACCATTACAGAAAAAACGATACTTAATTTCCAGGAATGATTATATCGCCTGCACATAATTCTCGGGAAATCCTGCAGTATCGCTGAACTCTTTCAATTGTTGTGGAAGGTGTTACCGGACTGCCAGTGCTCATAATGAACTTGTTCCTGTTGCGCCTTCCAGCAAGCATCTGCCGCCTTATCTCCTGAATCAGTTCTTTCTCTGGTGCCTTCTCAAGAATGTTCGTGGCGTCAAGATTACCAAGTATGGTGCACCTGCCATTAACTTTGTCTGCAATATCCTCAATATCAACATGAAAACCCTTCTTGCTCTCTTCAAGCGCAAGCGCATCAGCGCCTGCAGAAAGTAGTATTTCCAACCTATCTGATGGATTGCCGCAATAATAATATATGCTTTTCATCCCGCACACGCGTATCTCTTCAATGAGCCGGCGAAGAAAAAGAAGCCCGGTTGCCTTAAATACTTCAGGGCTTATCATATCTGTAAGACATTCTTCAATCCAGATTCCACGTGCGCCAAGTGCGGCGCAATCGTATACCCGTCGGATCGCAAGCACAAGCAATCGCTCGCAGGCATACCTGACAAGGTCGGGTCTGGACGCAATCATAAACATCATTCCTTCAAAACCCCACAGTCCATACAGGCGCCATATTGGGGATGGAATATGAGAAATTGGAAACCTGTCCCTTCCAGGCCCGGCAAGAAGACATCTGGCAAGGTCATCTCTTCCGTCTCTGCTCATTAAATCAGGAGTCCAGTCGTCAGGTATAGGAATTTTTTCATCTATCTCCTCAGATGACGACGGCAGTTTCTCTGGCTTAACCGAAACGAGATTTCCAGAACGAGGCCACCCGCCAATGCGCGGCCTTTCAAGTTTTCTTTCTGAATTTTCCTGCCTGTTAACAAGATACACGCCATCAGGGCGCTCCTCTATAGAAATTGCGGCCCGCTCCTGATTTGAATAAAACGGTTCTATGACAAACCAGTCCTGGTTGATTTTCTCAATCACTTCGCTGTACCAGGCAATTTGCCGGTCAAGGTCTGGAAGAAAAGGAGCATACCATGGCTGGGAAACGAGTTGGTCCCAGTGATCCCTTACAAAGATGCCTTCATAACAGATAACCACAGGAAATTCAGGTGTCCCGTTTCTTGAAAATGCCGCCTCAACCTTTTCCCTTCCTGTCATTGTTCTTCCTGTCTGCTTGAACACCGCTGCGTATTTTATCCTGTCAGTCATTTGACAAAATTTTGTTCCAATAAAGATAAGTTATTTTGTCCCCTGTGTCAATTTGATGTAAGAGGTAAATCAGTTATTCAGTTATTCCTGGCTCTTTCCAGCAATCATTTATTCACGGCACTGGCTGCCCCGGAGGAGGTGGTGGTGGAGGAAATTCTGGTTGTGTCGGGGAAGCAGGAATGGTTGTTACGCCGGTTCCTGTCTCCTGTTTGGATGATTTTTCTTGTTCGGCTGGAACCGGCCTCAAACACCGAATGGCCAACTCAAGTCGACCAATTGTCCTGCTATCTCCAAGGAATGGTTGTTTTATAATGGAAGTCCCGCGTTTGTCAGCTTCTTCCTTTGCTGCCTCCCATAGTTTTCCATACTTTTGAAATAAACTCTCTGCGATAGCCCTCACCTTTGTTTTTGCATCGGAATCCGGTAAGTTGCGCATACAGTATGCTGCGGTGGAGCGTATAATAGGATGTGCTTCTTTATCTTCAAGTAACTTCATGAAAACCTTCTGGTCTGCCTCTGAGGGTGGAGTGCTATAGAAATTTCCCATAATAGTTACAGTATCGAAAAAACAGACTGCATAATACTCTTTTCGGTGGATTTCAAGTGATCTCAGAAGTTTACTCTTGTATTCTTCTTTCAACTGAGAATCCTTTTGTATTGTTTCTGAAAAAAACAGATGCGATAAAGCGATATACCCTCTTTGATATTTTGTGATGATTTCAATCAACTCGTCCATAAATCTATGTGGATCTCTTGATTTTGCGATACCATCCCTGACAATGGAAGATATCTTATCCCTAACACTATCCATTGATTGTACATCTTTCCATAGAATATCGTCGGCAATCAGTGTTCCAATTGTTTCTATTGCCGGGTCTTTCATTTTCTCCTGTGCATTGCCAACCTGTGTTACTAAAATCACACCCAGAAGGACGATGATTGATTCCCTGGTCATGAATAACCTCTGCGTGAAATAAGAACTCTTACAGTTTCCTAAATGCGTAAAGATTGTCCTCATAAAATAATACGAAAGATACGGCCCCTGATTTTACGGGTGCTGTTCTCAAAAAACGGCATGTGATGTCGTCGCGGGAGATGACCGTGATCCCGGATTCCTTCAGGATGCACGCGACAGTTGACTTGCCTGAACCTAATATACCTGTCAGTCCTATCGTTATGTCAATCCACCCGTTAAGAGATGATGCCGTGTCCGGAGAATTTCAATTATTGTCCAATTCTGAACACGCTGAAGACGTTCCCTTTGATCCGGTGGAATTTGAATGTCGGCATACGGGCATGCTCCGCTTCAATTCCTACGAGGGCTTCGTTCGTGAGTTTCCCCTGTAAGAAAAGGTTCAACAGGGCAATATCCTGTTTCCCGTCCGACCTGTATGTTGTGATAAGCCATTTCTTCTGCATAGCGTTGAAGGCATACCCATACAGTCGTTTCCCTTCTTTGTCAAACGGGTCGAGCGGAGGAATTCTCAGATAACCAGTATTGACCAGTACTTTCAGTCCTTCCTTGTCTGTCGGATACCTTCCTTTGTCTGCGAAGAATTCCCGTAGCGCGAATGCAATAGAATCAAAATCCTTGTTAAAATACATTCCCATTGGGAAGAATGCAACGTGTCCATCAACACAACAGTAATTCATGCCGCCTAACGAATAATGGTTCCAGAGTGATTTATCTCGTGCAATAATGATATTCTTATCATCTTCTTCGGTAAATCCTGGGAAGTAAACGTAACTTATATCTTCATCTTCAGGTGTACGGGTTCCCTTTAGACAGACTGCATTCGGAGCACCCGGGCAGAAAAAAATATTCATCCTGGAGACATATTGAGGATACAATTGCAAGAGAGCGCCAGGAAATTTTCCATCATGGTCCTGCGAATACATATGACACGCAAGCCCGATTTGTTTCAAATGATCAATACATATAGAGGCCTGTTCAGCATGTTGGGCGCTTTTGTGAAACTTAACCAAAACCCACGAAGGAAAAACGGCGAAAACAACTAACATTAACCATGACAGCAGTCTTTCAACCCTGATACCACCATGCATCTTCTTGTCCAGGAAGGTTAGCAGTCTTAAATCACTTGCCTGCCATTTCCTCTTCATATATCTTCTTCCTCTCTTCGTTCGAAGGTGTCTTGTTGTTCTTAAGATATTCGTTAATGATTCGTATACTTACCTTTGCTGCTTTTGCATAATCAGGATAATTTTTAACTATTTCTTGGTATGTCACAATGGCTTTATCAAAATTCTTCTGCACAGTATAAATACGAGCTTTGTTAAACATTGCCTCTGGAATCAAAAAGCAATTCTCAGGAAAAGAGCGAATCATATTGTCGTACGCATCCAAAGCCGACTGATCGTCATGCAATCGGCTACTATACGTGTCAGCAAGTTTTAGATATGCCACCGCCGCATCCTCTGTACCGGGACATTTGTTGATTATTTCTTTAAAAGACTGCGTACCCTTCGAATAATTCTTATCCTTTATATAAGTGTCTGCAAGTTGTCGCATCGCCATGGCCCACTCTCTTTGCGACATGGGTTCAGAGAGATAATCGTTCCACCATCTTATTACCTCATCTAATTTATCTGCTCTCCTGTAAGCAATAGCGATCTGGTTCTTGAGCAGGTGTTTTAGAGATACATCCTCTGTTTTTCGTATCAGGCCTTGATAGGTCTCTATGGCTTTATCGTATTGTTTCAACTTGTCAAATGCATCTTGGGTATTTATTAGAGCCCATCGAGCCTCTGTTGGATACTTCTCTATTATTAGTAGATTTGTCGCTATCACCTTTTCGTAGTCTTCTCGAAACTCATATGCGCGCACCAATTCGTTCAATACGTCTTTTACTTGGGGACTCTCCGGATAATTCTTGATGAAATTCTGGCACGCCGGAATTGCATTGTCATACTGTCTGGCGTATTCATAGGAAGAACACAAAAGATAATATGCTTCTTGAATACCCCTGTCATCCGGGTAGTTCTTCACAAAACTTTTGCATTCATCAATAGCATCTTGATACCTATGCAAATTATCTCGCAGAATAACAACAACCCATCTGAAAGCGTCAATATGCGCTCCTCCCAAAGGAGGATTCTGTGTTAACTCTCTGTAGAGGGATAAAGCCTTATCGTATTCTCTTTTCCGATAGTAGAAATAGGCAATATCCTTTTTCCCTACTTTTGCATCATCACTATTTGGAAAATCATGCATTATTTTTTGAACCACTTCAATCGCTTTATCATATTTGTCTGCATTGACCAAATCATTCTTCTCTCTCCGCAGGGATTCAATATCCGTTGCACCGTAACAGGTTTTCTGTGTCATTATGAAAATCAAGGACATTCCTAAATAGAAGAGTAAATATTTTCTGGAATTCTTCATGTTCTACCTCCTCGATCATCTTTTTAGGTAATGGGGTCGACTCTTGACAATTGACAGGTCTTGCTGGATTGTGGGTGATTCTTTTCTTTTCATTACCCCTTGAGGTTATATGATAGAGTGCGCCCTCAAATTCCAGATGAACTGGTTTTGCCATAGAAATAGTGTAACATATCAAAATTCAAAACCTGACCATCTTT
>Ga0315298_1000407_pt1 | contig 82449 bp, 86 predicted proteins | sample WHS_1_MG_FD_203077 | JGI IMG/M metagenome (GOLD analysis project Ga0315298, IMG submission 203077) | Extremophilic microbial mat communities from Washburn Hot Springs, YNP, Wyoming, USA - WHS_1_MG | ecosystem: Environmental > Aquatic > Thermal springs > Hot (42-90C) | place: USA: Wyoming... | reverse complement strand
CTCTTCTTTTGCCTTTTACCAATTTTGGCATTTCGGTGCTTCATTTTCAAACTCCTGCTTTAAAATCAATACTTTTAGTTTTAAGTTTAGTCATTGCTTACTTTTTTGTTAGCGAGTTTGTTAAACTTAGATATTGTAAAGTTTTCGCCAGCAAAAACACTCAAAAATTTAGCTAAAAATAACCAAAAATTAAAACTTGACATTGATTTCTAACTGAGCTATCTTAGTAATAGTTTTTTAAATCTTTAAGAAAGGAGGTGAGATAAAATGCAAGAAAAGCAAGCCCCTGATAACATTTTTAAAGATTCCTTTTATCAAAGAGAACTTGGTTTAAAAAGAAAACTCATTGCTTTTCCGCTTGCCGTATTACTCCATTTAATTTTTATTGCCTCGATTATTATCATTCCTCTTTTGACTTTTCCGACCAATCTTCCTAAGGTAGAAATTTACTCTGCCTTTCTCGCCCCTCCACCACCTCCACCACCACCTCCTCCACCGCCAGCTAAAAAGAAATCTACATCGACTAGAACAATCAAAGCAGTACAAGCTGCTACCACCGTGGAACCCGGAAAATTAGTAGCGCCAGTGGAAATTCCAGAACGAATTGCCCAAGAGCAGATATCCGAAATTGGCGTTGAGGGTGGAGTTGAAGGTGGCATTGAAGGTGGCGTTGTCGGTGGAGTGCTCGGAGGAGTAGTTGGTGGCGTTCTTGGTGGAGTTATTGGCAAAGTTGAAGAAGAGCCCGTTCGAGCTATAGGCGAGATTAAACAGCCAAAGTTAATTCATAGAGTAGAGCCGGTTTATCCTGAAATCGCGCGCCAAGCACGAATAGAAGGCATTGTTATTTTGGAATGTACTACGGATGTTTTTGGAAGAGTGCAAAATGTTAAAGTTTTAAGATCTGTACCTTTATTGGATCAGGCAGCGATCGATGCAGTCAAGCAATGGGTTTATGAACCGATGATTATCAATGGTCGTCCTCGGGGCGTAATATTTACCGTGACAATTACTTTTAAACTTAGATAAAGCAGGTTCTTTCACCTGCTTTATTTTTTAGTGCTGTGGATAACTTTATTTGGGATAAAATAAAAATGGATTTATAATAATTAAGGAGGCGATGAAGCGCAGTCTGTAATCTGGACGCCTCGACTGCGTGGAGCGGGTGGCGTAACCGGCCAAATTAGTGCTCGACCTCCAGTAGGTCGTTTTTTATAAAAATTTTATGTTTAATTTTAACAACTTATATTCTTTAGCAAATTCTTTTACTAATTTGCGGTTGATTTTATTTCTTTTTTCTATTTCAGCTTTTGTTTTGGATTTGATTTTTTCGGTAATATTTTTCAAAAAATATTTAAAAACCAAAGAAAAATATCTGCTTTATTTTGCTTTAACACTTTTTCTTATTTATTGGACAAGGATGCCTTTTGCGCTTTCTTTAATTGGCTTTTCTTTTGTGATTGAAAATTTTTATTTATTTTTTGCCTTAACGCTTCCTTTATATGTTGCGGCTTTAATTTTTCTTGCTTTGGGATTGAGAAATTTTTGTACTGTTTTGTGTCAAAAGCGAATTTCCATCGTTTTTTATAGTTGGTTGATCGTTGCTTTTATTGCTTTGGGTTATTATTTTATTTCTGAAAAGGCAGTTTTTTCTAATTATGATGCTGTCAAAACCTTATACTATGTTTTTATTTTTCCATTGCGCTTAACAATTTTACTAATTATTTTAAGAACTCTATTTGATAAACAGATATTTTTGGAGAAATCAAGAAAGATAGGATTGATAATTATTTTGATAAATAACATTCTTGGCGCTGGTGTTAATTTCTTTAATTATAATATGATGATGCATCTGCCGCCGCAATTCTGGTTTTTGCCTGTTGTGGGTTATTCGTTAGGATATATTTGGGAATTCTTTAATTCATTGTTATTGATTTTTGGATTTTTATTGATTGCCAAAGAGAAAAAATTACAAAAAGAATCATTGTAAAAAGTTAAAAAAGAGATTATAATACTTGCTATGGAGAATCAGTTAATTTTGGATTATTTAAATGGCAAAGAAGAAGCCCTCGAAGCCCTAATTAATCAATATTTAAAAGAGGTTTATTTGTATTTTTTGAAAAGAACGAATAATGTAGTGGTGGCAGAGGATTTGACACAAGAAACTTTTATTAAGATGTGGCGCAATTTGAAAAAGTTTGATTTAAATAAAAATTTTCGAACCTGGCTTTTTACCATAGCAAAAAACATTTTTATTGATTATCTTAAAAAACATTACCAGCGTAATGGTTTGAAAAAAGAGGAAGTTTTTTCTTTTTTTGATAGCCAGAGTAAAGACGGGGTCAATATTTTAGAAAGTATTGCTGATAATTTACCTCTGGCTTTTGAACAATTGGAACAAAAAGAAGATCAAAAAAAATTAAATGCAATCATTAAAAAATTACCCAGCAGTCAACAATTACTCTTACAACTGCGTTTAGAGGAGGGGCTGTCATTTAAAGAATTATCTGAAAAATTTAACACCTCTATTAACACTATTAAAGCGCGTTACTATCGCTTGATTAATAAAATTAGAGAAAATTTTTAAATAAATTTTTGTTTATTTTAAGGCGTGAAGCAACCACGCTTTTTTATTTGCGCCAAAATGAAACCTTCCTCGTATTAATAAATGAAGGATATTTATGCCGCAAACTCCACAACAAAATTTAAAAGATAATTTGTTAGAAAAGATTTTGAAGCGAATTGAAAAGGAAAAAGAGAAAAAAATTAAAAAAAATATTATCTTGTCTTTTTCGGGTCTCATTTTCAGTATCATCTCCTTATTTTTGATTTGGCCGATGGTTTATAATGATTTTGTTGGCAGTGGCTTTATTTATTATTTTTCAACGATGTTGATGCATTTTGATTTTTTAAGAATTTATTTTGAGCAATTTTTAATTCTTCTTTTGGAATCGTTGCCGATTTTTGGGTTGTTGCTATTGCTAGTTAATTTATTTGTTTTCATTACTTCATTAAAGACACTTTTGAAAAATTATCGCTATGTGTCATTTAAATTTTTATTTAGTCGAAATTAATTAAAAAAATATGAAAATAGAAGATCTAATCAAATCAAAAACTTTTAAAATTACTATTATCATACTTATCTCATTGATTGTTGCGCTTTTGATTTTCAAATTAGGAATGTTTGTTGGTTCGCGAAAAGCATTATTTAATTGTCGTTGGGCTGAACATTATGCGCCAAATTTTTTTGGTCATCGACCTGATTTTTTGGGGCGATTTATGGAAAATTTTGATGAGCGCAATTTAATGAAATCTCATGGCGCTTTTGGAAAAATTATCCAAATAAATCAAGAAGGAAAAACATTAGTTGTTAAAAATGAAAACGAACCTGAAAAAATTATTGTGACCAATGACCAAACTTTTATCGAAAAAGGAAGACAAAAAATCGCTTTTTCTGATTTAAAAACAGAAGATTTTGTGGTGGTGATTGGTGAGCCAAATAGTGAGGGGAAAATTGAGGCAAAAATTCTTCGCGTTTTGCCTCAGCCACCCGAAGATTTTAAACCCTCTGACTTTTTGGGCGGTCGGCAAATATTCTAACTAAATTATGTGGCAAAAAGTTTTTAGCTGGATTAAAAATCATAAATTCATTACCATCATAATTATTTTGGCAATTATTGGCGTTGGCTATTTAGTTTATAAAAAAACCCATTCAAATACTTCCTCGATTCAATATAACTATGCCAAGGTAGAAAAAGGGGATTTGGTAATTACGGTAACAGCGAGCGGCCAAGTGGCAGCTTTAAATTCAGTGACTTTAAAACCCAAAACCAGCGGCGAGGTAGTTTATGTGAATTTACAAAATGGGAAAAAAGTGAAAAAGGGTGAATTATTATTAAAACTTGACGATGAAGACGCGAAACTTGCTTTAAAAAATGCCCAGATTAATTTAGATGATGCTAAATTAACTTTGGCTAAAATGGAAAGTGGCGTGGGTTCGCAAGAAGGAAATATTGAAGCAGGTAAAATTAAGGCAGAAAATGATTTAAAACTCGCTTATAATAATGCGGTTGATGCTTTGCCCAATTTATTTAGCAATCTACCTTCAATAATAAATAATTTGCACGATGTGCTTTACGGAAATGATTTATCGCGGTCTTATTACAATATTGATTATTATAGCCATGGTTTGGTTATTTTTAATTCTTCAGCTTTAGAATTTGGCGAGACAGCCGAAACAGCTTACAACAAAGCAACTGCTAGTTACGAAAAAGCAGCGGCTCTTTATAAATCTCAAAATCTAACTTATTCAAGTAACCCCTCAGATATTAAAAATGTAGTGGCAACAGCTTATGAAGCGATAAAAGATATTAATGATGCTGTTCGAGCAACTTTGAGTATTGTTCAGCTTTATCAAAATGAAATGGTAAAACAAAACCTTCAATATCCAACTATTATTGACTCTCAAGCAAATACCTTGAAAAATCTTTTTTCTACCACCAGCAGTTTATTAAGCCAGATTACGACGATAAAGGATAACATTCAAACTAAAGAAGAAGCATTAGTTAATACTAATTTTAGTATTGAGGATCAAAAAATTGCGGTTGAGAAAGCAGAACAGGAATTAGAAATTGCTCAAGAAAATTTAAATAATTATAGTGTTGTGGCTCCTTTTGATGGAATTTTGGGCAATGTGGCTAATATCAATATTGGCGATGAAGTAAGCGGTGCGACAACACTTGGCGTTTTAGCCTCTCAGCGTTATGTAGTAGAAATAAGCTTGCCGGAAGTTGATGCAGCGAAGGTAAAAATTGGTCAGAAAGCCACAATTACTTTTGATGCGCTAGAAGATTTTACGGCAACTGGCGAGGTAATGGATATTGATACTATTGGAACAATTTCCCAAGGAGTTGTTAGTTATTCGGCAAAAATCTTAATGGACACTAATGATCCAAAAATTAAACCCGGTATGAGCGCGACAGTTGAAATTATTGCTCAAATAGAACCTAATGTTTTAACTATTCCAAAATCAGCCTTGAAAAATCAAAACAACATTTATTATGTTCAAGTGTTGAATGCTGATGGAACCATTTCGCAAAAAGAAGTTCAAATTGGTTTAAGCAATGATTCTAAGGTGGAAGTGCTTGAAGGATTATCCGAAGGAGAAACAATTGTTGTTTCAACAACGAGTAAAAACACTTCAACTACTTCTTCTCAGATAAACTCTCGAATTCGTATTCCTGGCATGAGATTCTAATTTATATGTCTAATTATCTTATTGAGGTTAAAAATTTAACAAAAATTTATCCTGGAATGGTTGAGACCGTGGCTTTGAAAAATATTAATTTTAAAATTCATAAAGGCGAATTCGTTTCAATTATTGGTCCATCAGGTTCGGGAAAATCTACTTTGATGCATATTTTGGGTTGTTTAGATAAACCAACAAGTGGCGAATATTGGTTTGATGGTGAAAATATTTCTCAATTTTCGGATGATGAATTAGCGGAGATTCGAAAGAAAAAAATTGGATTTGTTTTTCAACAATTTAATTTATTGCCACGCGCCAATGTTTTAAGAAATGTAATGTTGCCATTAGTTTATGCTCAAGTGCCACTCAAAGAAAGGGAAGAATTAGCAAAGAAAGTTTTAGAGGAATCTGCTTTCCCAAAGGAATTTTGGTATCATCTTCCCAATCAACTTTCTGGTGGGATGATGCAGCGAGTTGCTATCGCCCGCGCCTTAGTTAATAACCCCATTTTAATTTTAGCCGATGAACCAACAGGTAATTTAGATAGTAAAACCGGAGAAAAGGTTTTGGAGACTTTTAAAAAATTGCATCAGCAAGGAAGAACCATCGTTTTAGTAACACATGAACGATATATTGCTGAACAAGCCGAACGAATTATTGCCTTAAAAGATGGCGAAATTGTTGAGGATAAAAAAATTGTTCAGTCGAAAGAATTTCAAAAAATTTCAGAATAAAATGCTTATTTCGGATCTATTAAAAGAAACAACAACAGCAATTTTTGCCAATAAATTTCGTTCTGGTTTAACTATCTTGGGTATTGTTATTGGTATTGGTTCGGTAATTGCCATGATTTCGGTTGGTACTGGTTCAAAGGCGTCTATTGAATCGCGCATTCAATCAATGGGTTCTAATTTGCTTTATATTACACCAGGAATGCAGCGAAATTTTTCTCCGGTTTCAGCCGGCAGAGGCACAGCTTCAAGTTTGACCTTAGAAGATTTAAATGCGATAGAAAAAGAAGTGGATAATGTTCAAAATATTTCACCGTTGATCTCTCGGCGTTTTCAAGTAATCACAAAAAGTAGCAATACTAATACTCAAATTCAAGGAATTTATCCTCAATATCAGGCCATTAGAAACATTCAATTAGAAATGGGCTCGTTTTTTACTGATAGCGATATGAATGCTTATGCAAAAGTGGCTGTTTTGGGTTCTTTGGTGAGGGATGATTTGTTTGGCGAAGGAGAAAATCCAATTGGGAATACAATTAAAATTAACGGAATTATTTTTAAAGTTATTGGCGTGACACAATCAAAAGGAGGGGTTTCGAATATGGAAGATGATACAATTTATATTCCTTTTACAACTGCTCAAAGATTTTTAATGGGAAATAGCAAATATATTTCTGCAATATATGTTCAGACAAATGATGATAAAGTTATTAATGATGTAAAAACGGCCATTAATAATTTATTAATGCAACGTCACAATATTTTTGATGCTAGCGCGGCCGATTTTTCTATCATCACTCAGCAGGATATTCTAGCCACCGCTTCCTCAATTACTGACACTTTAACAATTTTATTAGCATCAATTGCCGGAATTTCTTTACTAGTTGGCGGCATTGGTATTATGAATATGATGATGACAAATGTAAACGAACGCATTAGAGAAATTGGTTTGAGAAAGGCAATTGGCGCCAAGAAAAAAGAAATAACTCTTCAATTTTTGGTGGAATCAATTATTTTGAGTTTGATTGGTGGAATTTTTGGTATCGGTTTAGGCGCGGTTTTGGCTTATGGAATTAATATTTTTGCTTCTTTAAACACTCAAATTTCTTTGTTTGCGGTGGTATTAGCTTGTGGCGTATCAATGCTTATTGGTATTATTTTTGGCTATTGGCCAGCACGCAAAGCCGCTCTTTTAAATCCTATTGAGGCATTGCGTTACGAATAAATAAAAAGTCGATTAAATAATCAATAATATGAAAAAAACTTTACCCATTTTTATTGTCATTGCTTTAATAATTGCTGCTGGTGCTTTTTATTTAGGAATGAAGTATCAGCAAAGCAAAGGGCCGAATTTTAATTTTAATCGTAGTAACGGATTAAATAACCGTTTTGCAACCAGCAGCAACAATTTTTTTGGTAATCAAGGCCGGGAACGAATGATTAGAGGGCAAATTATTGCTAAGGATGAAAAAAGTTTAACCATTAAATTGCCCAATGGCAGTTCTCAGATTGTGATTTATTCTAATGACACAAAAGTGGAAAAATCAGTTGCCGGCCAAATTTCTGATTTGCAGATTGGTCAATCGGTGGATGTTTCAGTAAAAAATATCGATAACAATATTTTAAGCGCTAATTCAATTCTGATTAGATAATTTTTTAAAGAGAAAAATTTACTTTATAAAATAAGCCCATCAGAACAAAAGAAGGTAGGCTTATTTTATAATTCGGTTTGATGAATTTAATGATGATTGAAACAGCAAAATATTATTATATTCAAAAGCAGAAAACAGATTAATTTAAATCATTTTTGGCCACAAAGAAAAGAGGTAATTATTGAGATAAAGCGCTAAAACAACAACGCCAAGAATTATCATTCCATTAACAATTAAGGTCGGATATTGAATATCGATTCTAACAAAGACTTTGAGCGCTAAAGCTAAAATAATAAATATGGCGAGGTATTCAAGTAAATTGTTTAAAGATTTTTTGGGATTGGCAACAATATTGCTAACAAGCGAAGCCCAGAATGATTGAGCGTTCAATTCAAAATTAGATGCTGAACTAGGCGTTAAAGTAATGATTTCTGGTGTTGAGGTTATATTTGGAGTAGCGGCGGCAACCATTGGAGTTTTGGTTGGTAATATTGGAGATGATAAAGGCGTTTTTTGAATTTTTGGAGTAGTGGTGGGTTGTAATTTTTGAGGTGTTGGTTGAATTTTTGAACCTTCCGATGATGCTAAATTGAGATTTTTGGGAGTGCCAAAAAATTGAACAATAAAAATTGCTGGTTGATTTTGATAAATGCCTTTCGCAATTCCGATGCCAATTTCTTTAAAATGGGGATTTAAAAGATTTTGGCGATGCGATTCTGAATTAATCCACGCTTGAACCACTTCTTCTGAATCAGAATAATTTAAAGCTAGATTTTCGCCAGCATAAAGATAATCATAGCCAACTTGTTTCAGCCAATCCCAAGGAGTTTTGTTGTCAGGTGAATTATGACTGAAGTATCCTTTTTGAGCCATGTCCTCGGCTTTAAGCTGAGCAGCTTGATTGAGTAAAGGATTGATAGTTAATTGAGGCAAAGAAGAGGCAGAGCGATATTGATTAGTGTGATCAACGATGCTACTTAAAACTAAATTCGCTAAAAAAGTGGAAGAGGGGATTAAATAATAAGATAAAAAGAAAAAAGAGTTTTCCAAAAATAAAATGATGAGAAAAATAATGAAAATTGAACGAAATCTCAAAGAATGCGGCTGAAAGTCGTTTTCTTCTGAAGGAATAAAGTAGTTATTAATTTTTTTGAGAATGGAGGAAGCATTCATATTAAGCATTTTTATTATACCATATTTTAATTATTTTAGCAAGCAAAGGTGTTTGAAAAAAGATAATAAGGGGTTATAATATAATAATAAATAGGTCGTAATAAAAATTATTTATTTATGCGTAAAAATTTAATTAGTATTATTCTGGCTCTGTCTTTATTAATGGTTAATGGGGTAGTTTTTGCTCAGGAAAATAATCCTACTCCCACGCCGACCTCAACGCCTACTCCAACTGTTACCCCTACTCCAACGCTTTCTCCTTCAATAACACCACTAGTATCTCCAATGCCAGCTACAATTATACCGCACATTAAAAATATTGGCGACAATGATTTAAAACAATCTTTGTCGATAAATGAAATTAAAGGACGGTTTATTTGTAAATTGGTAGGTGGCTGCGATAATTTAGAAAAAGGGGAGGTTGAGATTCTAATTAAAGCAGCTCAAGTTACCGGAGTGAGCGGTAGCTATCTGGGGATTAAAATTTTCGGCATTGAATATAGGGTTGATTTAAGCAAGGCAAAATTATTGAAATATCAATGGACCGAGACAGCATTAGATAATTTTGCTCCAGGAGATCTTGTTAATGTTTACGGATTTCTTGATGCCAATGATCCAAACTTAATTCATGCTCAAACTGTTAGAAATCTTTCTTTGCAAAAACATATGACTGTTTTGGGTGGCGTTATTGCAGATCTAGGCAATTACAGTTTTTCTTTAGTTACCGAAGATAACGGCAGCTTTGAGGTTTTGGTAACCAATGATACCAAAATTATCAAAACCGAGGGCGTAGCCTGCATCCAAATTTATCCACCAATCAATTGTCCTGTTAGCAGCTCAACAATAGTTACTTTTTCTGATTTAAAGAATGGCGAGAAGGCAATCGTGAGAGGGGAATTGGAGAAGGGTACTAATCAGATAACTGCAGAGCAAATTATTATTGGAAATGATGGCCGGCCATTCTTCAATAAAGAATTAAAGATCAGAAATCAGCAGCAGAATAACGGATTAAAGGAAGAAATTAAAAATCAAATTCGCAGTCTTCAAGAAAGAATTAAGGAATTAAGAGATCAAATGAAAATGATGCTTTTCTAGTAAAAATAAATATATTTAATAAAACAAAAGCCGAAATTTTTCGGCTTTTGTTTTATTAAAAGATTTTTTATAATAAAATCGATTATGAAAACCATCAGTTTATTAAGAGAAATAAAAGAATCTCTCAAAAAATATAATCCTAATCAAAATTTATTGCGATTAGAGATTGATTCAAATCAATTAAAAAATAATATTCACTTTTTGAAGTCGCATTTCCAAATTCCTTATTTGGCCGCTGTTTTAAAAAGCAATGCCTATGGCCATGGTTTAAAAGAGATTGGCCAGCTTTTAGATAAAAATGAAAATATTTCTCATTTAGTGGTTGATAGCATCATGGAAGCGAAAATTTTAAGAAACCTTAACATTAAAAAACCAATTATTATTGTTGGTTATGTTCCTAAAGCAATTTTGAAAGATTTAAAAAAATTGAATGTGATTTTAGTGGTCAATTCTTTAACTCAGGCGCTGGACTTAAAAAATCAAATTGATTTTCCCTTAAAAGTGCATATTAAAATTGATACGGGGTTGCATCGTCACGGCGTATTTTTAGAAGAATTAAAAGAAACAATTGATATTTTAAAAGCTAATCGTCATTTAAAAATAGAGGGCTTAATGTCGCATCTGGCTGCTCCTTCGAGTCAAAAAGAACTTTCGTTTAATCAATTTAAAAATTGGGAGGAAGGTCTAAGAATTTATAAAGAAAAAATCACTGATTTCAAGAATCATTATTTCCATTTATTGGCGACCGCCGGTATTAATTATTTTAATAAAATTGAGAATAATTTAGCGCGGATTGGCGTGGGAATTTATGGTTTTGATTCAACCAGCGAGAAGAATTTAAAAATCAAGCCAATTCTTTCTTTTTGGGCCAAGGTGGTGAATATTAAAAATATTAAAAAGGGGGAGGGGGTAGGTTATGGTTTTAGTTGGATAGCTGAAAAAGAAACAAAAATCGCGACTATTGCTTGTGGTTATTATGAGGGCGTGCCAAGATATTTAAGTAATCGCGGATGTTTTTATTATGGCGATCAAATTCTTCCTATTGTTGGCCGAGTGAGTATGAATCTGAGTAATGTCGATATTTCAAATGCTTTAAATTTAAAGATTGAAGATGAGATAGAAGTTTTTTCAGTTGATTTAAATAAATTAAACTCGATTACTAAAGTGGCAGAATTGGGCAATACAATTCCTTATGAAGTGCTTGTTCATTTATCACCGCAAATCAGAAGAATTATTAAATAACAGTCGATAAAAATATAATTTATGAAAAAAACTATTTTAATTTTAATTATTATCATTGTGATTGTTTTGGGATTGAGATTTTTTTTATATCAAAAGTTTCTTTCGCAAAAAAATCAAACGCAGATGAATTTATCAGATATTATTCATCTTTTAAAACCACAACCGTATGATATTATTTCTGACACTTTAATTATTGAGGGCGAGGCAAAAGGTAATTGGTTTTTTGAAGGCACTGCACCATTTGTTGTTTTAGCCGATGATTTTAGCACCGTGACCAGCGGTTTTATTGAGGCTAAAGGTGATTGGATGACAGAAAATTTTGTGCCTTTTTACAAAGAACTAAAATTAATGCCTCGTTCAGAAAACGGTTATTTGGTTTTAAAAAATGATAATCCATCGGGCCTAACAGAAAAAGATTTGTATTTTATGATACCTTTGAAATTTAAAATTCCTGAAACAATGACAGTTAAAGTTTATTTTAATAATAGTCAGCTGGATCCGGAATTTTCTTGCAATAAAGTTTTTCCAGTAGAAAGAAAAATTTTAAAAACTCAGACAGTAGCTCAAGCTGCTTTGGAAGAGTTGCTTAAAGGACCAACAGCCGAAGAAAAAGAAAAAGGATTTTTTACAAGCATTAATCCAAATGTTAAAATTAATTCGATTAAAATAAAAGACAACACTGCTTTTGTTGATTTTGATGAAGCGTTGGAATTTCAAGTTGGTGGTTCTTGTCGCGTTTCTGCTATTCGAGCTCAAATTACAGAAACTTTAAAACAATTTCCAACAATTAAAAATGTTATAATTTCTATAAATGGTCGAACAGAAGATATTTTGCAACCTTAAATGTCTAAAAATAATAAAAATTATCTTAAAAAAACGCCGGCGGAAGTTAAAAAGCGCTCTTTGCCGGTATTAAGACCAGCGCGGTTAAAATGCGAAGCTCACAAAGCTCGTTTGAAAAAGCACCATGAATAAACCCATTATAATTAATCACTTAGAATTTGGTGAAATCGTTATTAATAACCAAAAATTTCACGATGTTTTAATTTACGATAATAAAATAGAGGAGCGCGACCGCCCTAAATTAAAGGAGGTTTTTGGGACTAGTCATTTTATTGGCGAATGGGAAAAAATAAAGCTTTTATCAGGTGAGCCTGAAATTATTATTATTGGAAATGGTTATCAAGGTGTTTTAAGGGTTGATGAGGATTTTCAAAACGAAATCAAAAAACGCAACATTGAATTAATTATTGATTATACGCCTGAGGTGATTGATTTAATTAATAAAAAAATTAAGGAAGGAAAAAGAGTTAATGCTTTGATTCACACAACATGTTGAAAAAATTACTTTCATTTTATCGAAAAAATCTGAAAAAATTTTCTATCAAGGAATCGCAGTGGCGATTGTGGTGTAAAGAAAAAAAGAGTTTAAAGGAAAAAGAATGGGTGATTATTGAATCAATTCTAACTCAGCAAACCAATTGGCAAAACGTAGAAAAGGCAATGGCTAATTTAAAAAGAGAAAAGAAGGACTCTCTGAAAAAGATAGCTACAATTTCTAAAAATAAACTCTCCCAAATCATTAAACCATCAGGTTTTTATCAGATTAAAGCGGGTTATTTAAAAAACATTGCCCAGTTTTTTATTAAAAATGGTAGAATAAAAAAATTAGAAAAATTAGAAACAAAAATTTTAAGAAAAAAACTTTTAAGCATTAAAGGGGTGGGATATGAAACAGCTGATTCGATTCTGCTTTATGTTTTTAATCGTCCAATTTTTGTTGTTGACGCTTATACCAAAAGATTTGTTAAAGATTTTAAATTAAATGTAGATAATTTATCTTATCATTATCTTCAGCAATTTTTTATGAAAATTTTTCCGAAAAAACCTTCTTTTTATCAAAAGTTTCATGCTATAATAGTATTGTATTATAAAAACAAAAAACAAAAGCCATGAAAATAATTATTGTTACGCGAAACATCAAAGAATTTGAAAATAATACTAATCAAGTTGATGTTTATGGCCGCGTCAATATTGATGATGCATTGGCAATTAAAAAAATTTTAGAAGCGGAGAATCACGAAGTAAAAATTTTTGAGGTTGATTTAGATTTATTTGAGAAGTTAAAAAACGAAAAACCCGATGTAGTTTTTAATTTGGCTGATGATGGTTTTTATGATGATCCGCGTTTAGAACCACATGTAGCGGCCATTTTCGATATTTTAAAAATTCCTTATACTGGCAATAATTATTTTACGTTGGCGCTTTGTCAAAATAAGGCGCGAGCTAAAGAAATTCTTGCTTATAATGGCATTTTAACGCCAAAATGGCAGGTTTTCAGTACCACCAATCGCAAATTAAACCCCGAGTTAAAATTTCCTTTAATTGTAAAGCCAGTACGCGAAGATGGTAGTGTTGGCATTAAAGAAAGATCAGTAGTTAATAATGAAGAAGAGTTAAAAGAGCAAGTAGAGCATATTTTAAATGTTTATCAACAGGAAGCGCTAGTGGAAGAATTTATTGATGGTAGGGAATTCAATGTGGGCGTGATTGGCAATAAAAAATTAACAGTTTTGCCAATTGCCGAGATTGATTTTAGTGAATTGCCACCAAACATTCCAAAAGTTGTTAGCTATCGCGCAAAATGGGTGAAACAAAGCATCGCTTTTAAAAAAACACCAGTCATTTGCCCAGCAAATATTGATGAGGGTTTAAAAAATCAATTAGAAGAAATTTCAAAAAAATGTTTTAAAATTTTTGGCTGCAGTGGCTATATTCGTTTGGATATTCGCTATGATGAAAAAGAAAAGAAGATCTATGTTTTAGAAATTAATCCCAATCCCGATATTTCACAAGAGGGAGGATTAGCAAGAGAAGCCAAAATGGGGGGATTAAGCTATAAGGATTTAATTTTAAAAATTATCGATCTGGCTTTGAAAAGAGAAAATTAGATAAAAAATAAAGATAATTGAAAAAACCGCTAATAAGGCGGTTTTTTATAACAAATGAGATTGGCCTTGACAAATTCTTTAAAATAAATATAATTTAAGCAAAAGAAAGGTTTTAATATTTAATATAAGAAATTATGAAAATCAAAAATATTCCAAAAATTATTATTTTAGTAGGTTTGGTTATTCTTTCTTTTTTGATTATTAAAAATGAAGGCGCTAATAAAGAAGCTGGGATTTTTGGTATTAACCCGCGCTATCTTTTGGCTTGCGCTACTCCAATTACTCCTCACCAAACCGCTGTTTATGTCTCTCCTAACCCAGCTTTAGTTAATCAAACAGTTACTATTAAAACTGCTTCTATTCCCGAATGTAATTCTTCGACTGCTAGTTGTGAATGGCGATGGAGTGGAGCAGTTTCTAATATTACTACCAATAAATTAACTGGTGAATGGACCACTAGCTTTTCAACTGCTGGCACCAAAAACATTTCTGTTGAAGTTTATGTAAAAGACGCTAGTATTTGTGGTAGTACTTGGATTAAAGTTGCTTATGGCAGCACTGATCTTGTTGTGACATCTACAACCCCAACTCCAACTCCAACTCCAACCCCAACCCCAACTCCAACACCCACTCCAACTCCAACTCCAACGCCTACTTATACACCAACTCCAACACCAACTCCGACACCAAGTCCAACTTGTCCATCTGTTCCTCACCAAACTCAAATAATTTTTTCTTCTAATCCTGCCTTAAAAGATCAAGATGTTACTATTAAAACTGCTATTATTCCCGAATGCAATTCGCCGACAACTAGTTGTGAATGGCGATGGTCGGGTGATGTTAGTGCAGTAAATTCTAACAAGTTAACAGGGGAATGGACCACTCAATTCACTAGCAACGGCACTAAAGAAATTAAAGTTGAGGTTTATGCCAAAGATGCGACTATTTGCGGAGATGATTGGATCAAGGTTGCTTATGCCAGCGCTAATTTAGAAATTGTTTCAGGCGGCGTCACTCCAACTCCAACTCCATCCCCATCAATTACTCCAACCCCAACTCCAACACCAACTCCTTATTCTGGCGGCGGTGGTGGTTATTGGATTGGTGGCACACCAACCCCAACTGTTTTAGGTACAACAACTTGCGCTTTCACTCATTTTGAATCAGCTTTAGCCGAAAAAACCTGCTGGATTAACGGAAAAAACGGCGGTGCTTGTGCTGCGACTATGAGCGATGGCTTTAGTGTTCGTTTAGCTGTTATTTCCGGTTCTTATTATGATGAAGATTTAAGAATTAATATGGCTGTTTTGAAGCTGTCTGATTTAATGAATTATAATCTCCAAATTGGTAATTATAGTTTTGTTGGAGATAAAATTGTTCACATTGCTGTTGAGGATGAAAATTGTCAGTCAATCGATTTGGAAAATTTGGCAGTTTTAACTATTAATTACTTTGACAAAGATATTACTAGTAAAGACGAAAATTCATTAACCATTGTTCAAGGGAAAGACTCCCCAAGCAATTGGACTTTCAAAAACACTATTCGCAATACTTCCTTGAATAATCTTTCAACCTTCACTGCTGACTTTGGATATTTTGGTATTGTTGGTTTGCCAGTGAAAAAAGTTTTGGGCGTAGCTACTGTGGCAACACCCACACCAAGACCAACTCCACAATTTATCAGCTGGTTTAATCCCGTTTGCGCTCATGATAACAAAGACCTAACTCAATTCTTTCTCTTGGCTAATCTATGGAATAAAATAAAGAATTTTCATTTTTCGTGGTATCTACTTTCCTTGATTTTTAACATTCTTTTATTGTTATGGTTATTCTGGGTTTATGTTGGCAAAAAACTATTAGAAAAATATCGCGCCGCTGCTAATACAGAACCAGTGAAAGAAACTTATCCTGCTAATAATACTGCTCCTCAGGCAAATACTGAGTTAAATCCCGATTCTCAACCGACTGCTTCCCAACTGAATGCTTCCCAACCCTCGATTATTAACTTGCCTCCACCTCAATCAAACATTCAATTATCAGCAGAAACTGCTAATTCAGAAAATCAACCAAATGAGACAAATGATGAAGAAATTTTGCGGCAATTAAAAGAAAAACTTAACGCCGACTTCTAAAAATAGATATTTTCATTAATCAAAAGCCCCCTATTTTTAAGGGGTTTTTGATTTGAAAAATTCTAAGAAAGGGGTTATAATAATTTATTAAATTCATGGGAATTATTGATCAAATTAAAGAAAAATTAGATATTGTTGAGGTTATTGGGGAGTATATTAAACTAACTAAAGCTGGCGCTAATTATAAAGCGCTTTGCCCTTTTCATAAAGAAAAAACCCCGTCTTTTATGGTTTCGCCTGAGCGTCAGATTTGGCATTGTTTTGGTTGTCATCGTGGCGGTGATATTTTTAAGTTTGTAATGCAATACGAAAATGTTGATTTTCCTGAGGCATTAAGAATTTTAGCTAAGAAAGCCGGCGTTGAATTAAAAAGAGAAGATCCTTTAATTCAAAATCAGATTTCAAAACTTTATGAAATTTATGAAGCAGCCACTTTGTTTTTTGAGGAGCAATTAAAAAAGCACGCGGAGGTTTTGGCTTATTTAAAAAAGAGGGGATTAAATAATGAAACGATTGAAACCTGGCAATTAGGGTTTGCGTTAAATCAAAGAGATGCTCTTTTTCGTTTTTTGTTGCAAAAGAAATTTAAAATAGAAGATATTTTACTGAGTGGTTTGGTAATTAAATCAACTCAACAATCTGATTCTTATTTTGATCGTTTTCGCAATCGTATTATTTTTCCAATTTTCAATCATCAAGATAGAATCGTGGCTTTTACTGGAAGAATTTTTGGCGAGAGCGATAATGAGCCAAAATATTTAAATTCACCCGAAAGCCCAATTTTTAATAAAAGCCAGATTCTTTATGGATTTTCTAAAACGAAAAAGGATATTCGCGAAGCTAATTCGGTGATTTTGGTTGAAGGGCAAATGGATTTTTTGATGAGCTGGCAAAATGGTATTAAAAATGTGGTGGCCACTTCTGGTACTGCTTTAACTGAAGACCATTTAAAAATTTTAAAACGCCTCACTAAAAATTTAATTATTGGTTATGATATGGATGAGGCAGGCAGATTGGCTGCTGAGCGAGCAATTGATATGGCGCGTTCTTTGGATTTTCAAGTTAAAATTATCAGTTTGCCAGAAGGTTATAAAGATATTGCTGATTTTGCCTTAGAGCATCCGGAGAAATTAAAAGAAATAATTAAAGAAGCAGAAGATGCGGGAGAATATTATTATCGCAAAGCCCTTACGCAATTTAATCTCGAAGAGCTATCAGAAAAAAGAAAAGCGATTGAATTTTTGCTTTCTAAAATTGCTTGGATAGAAAATCCGGTGGAAAGAGCAGAGTGGCTTAAAAGAATTGCTGAAGGTTTTGATATTCGCGAAGAATTTTTGCAAGAGAGTTTAGAAAAAATTAAAAACGATTTAAATAAGAAAAGTATTGCTCCAGTTGCTGAAGGAAGAAATATAATTGCTGACAATATGGCGAAAACACGTCATGAATTATTAAGCGAAAGAGCGGTTGCTTTAGCTTTAAAGCTTCAAGTTGAAAGAAGGGTTCTTGAAGAAATTAGCAATTTTTTAGTGGAAGAGCATCAGAAACTGGTGAGATTTATTTTAGACTCATCAGAGTCAAAACTGAACAAGGAAAGTGTTTGGGAGAGCCTCGGTTATCTTAATCTTTTGGCTGATTATGAATTTGCTGATGAAGAAATGGATTGGCATTTGGAATTTGAAAAAATATCATTAGAATTAAAGAAAGAATTTTTACGCCGGAATATAGAGTTAACAACATATAAATTAAAAGAAGCAGAAGCTAAAAATAATGAAGAAGAAATCAGTCGATATTTAGAAGAATTAAATAAATTATTAAAAGAATTTAGTTATTAATATGGCAAAAAAGAAAAAAACTATCAAAAAAGTTAAAGGTAGAAAGGCGACTGGAAAAGAGAAAGCAAAAAAAATTAGTAAGAAGCGCGCTGCTAAAAAAATTATGCGCGATACAGTTAAGGAAGAGAAAATGAGAAAGTTAATTCAAAAGGGCAAAGAGCGAGGCTTTATTACGGAAACAGAAATTTTAGCTGCTTTTCCGCAGGTAGAAGAGGACATCTCTCTTTTAGAAGAAATTTATGATGCCTGCGAGAAATCAAATATTGAAATTATTGAAGCAAAAGACTTTATTGAAATGCCTGAAGAAAAAGTTACAGTTCATGATTTAAAGCGTGCTTTAAAAGATGACTCTTTTGACTATGAAATGTCTGATGCGGTTCAAAACTATTTAAGAGAAATCGGCAAGGTGCCTTTATTGACGCCAGCTCAAGAAAGAGAGTTAGCTAAAAGAGCGATGGAAGGGGATAAGGAGGCAAAAAAGTTATTGATTCAAAGTAATTTGCGATTGGTTGTTGCTATTGCTAAAAAATATATTAATCGAAGTCATAATTTAACTCTTTTGGATTTAATTCAAGAGGGTAATATTGGTTTAGCGCGCGCAGTTGAAAAATTTGATTATCGCAAAGGATTTAAGTTTTCAACTTATGCCACGTGGTGGATAAGACAAGCGATTACAAGAGCTTTAGCTGATCAAACAAGAATTATTCGCATCCCAGTCCATATGATTGAAACCTTATCTAAATATTCTCAAGCTCGACGTCGCTTGGCTCAGGATTTGGGCCGTGAACCATTACCAGAAGAAATTGCGGCCGAAATGGGTACTGATGTTGAAAAAATTCATCATTTAATAAAAATTGCTCAAGATACAGTATCACTTGAAACACCAATTGGTGATTCTGAGGATGAATCACTTTTGGGAGAGTTTATTGCTGATGAAAAAACTTTATCGCCTGATCAATCAGCAACCTATCGTTTGATTCGCGATCAATTAAAAGAAATTCTGGTTGATTTAACACCGCGAGAGCGAAAAATTTTATCGATGCGGTTTGGATTAGAAGACGGTGTGATTCATACTTTAGAGGAAGTAGGAAAGGAGTTTAATGTTACGCGTGAGAGAATTCGTCAAATTGAAGCAAAAGCCCTGGAAAAATTAAAGAGCCATCAATTAATCAAGCGTCTTAAAGAAGAAATTTAGCTATGAGAAAAAGAAACAAAATTATCACTTTAATATTGATAATTCTTTTTATTCTTTCTTTGATTATTTGGAGTGCGCCGTTGTTTTTTTAAAACAAAATTCTTTTGGCAATCTGGAAATCTTTGCGATTAACAATTTTATCAAAATTTTCTAATTTCACTTTTTGATTTTTTAATGAACCATGGCCGCTTGCATGGATAAATTTTTTATTTCCCAGATACATTACTACATGGCCAATGCCGTAAGGAAATTTTTTATTGTAATGGCCTTTGGTTCCCTTGAAAAAAAGAAGATCGCCAATTTCTAGATCTTCGGGTTTAAAGAATGGCGGTTTTTTGCGGCTGGGAATAATTTTTCCACATTCAGCTTGAAGAATTGTTGAACGAGGAAGATCAATGCCAACTCTTTTATATAAATACTGAGTCAAACTAGAACAATCAAACATTTTGCCAATTTCACTTTTTTTCGCAGCATATTTATAGGGTTTGCCTAATTGCTTAAGAGCAAAATGAAGCAGTCGTTTTCTTTTTTTCTCTAATTGTTTTTGTTTTTCAGCTTTTTGTCTCATATTGCTATTATTTTATTAATTTTTTAAGGAATAACAAGCTATCTTGACTTTTCTTTCAATTTGAATATACTTTGATTAATGCCGCAGACAACAGGCAGCGATTAAAAAGAAGCGTAAGTCCTGTCGAGGCGAAAGATTTTAAGAATTTTGATTCTGCGGCTTTTTATAAAAGTCGCTTTTTATTTTCAAATATGTTAACCAAAGCTCAAAAAAGTCAAATTCTTCAAGAATTAATGGAAAAAATTGGGAAGAATCCAGCAGTTTTGATGGTTGATTTTACTGGTTTGAAGGTTTCTGATGTCGAGGGATTAAGACGCGAATTAAAGAAGAATGGAATTGAAATGAAAATTACTAAAAAGACATTGATCCAGAAAATGATCTCTCACAGCAACATTCCTTTTAATGTTTATAAATTTCCTGGTTCAGTTGCTTTGATTTTTAGTCCGGAAGAGGGGATTGTTGCTTCGAAGATCGTTTATAAATTTAGTAGCGAGAAGAAAGAGCCAAAATTAAAAATTTTAGGCGGTTTCATTAATAAGGTTTTTTATAGCGCTGATCAAATTGTTGAATTAGCCAAACTGCCTTCAAAAGAAGTTTTACTTACTCAATTGGTTTATACTTTAAATTCTTTACCAAGAACTTTGGTCGGAGTTCTTAATGGTAATATTCAAAAATTAGTAATTGCTTTAGACGCAATTACTAAAAAACAACAATAAAAAATATGGACCTCGATAAAAAATTAACCGATATCATTGAGGCAATCGAAAAATTAAATGTTTCCGAATTATCTCAATTGGTAAAGGCTTTAGAGGAAAAATTTGGCGTTTCTGCTGCGCCAGCAATGATGGCGATGCCAATGGCTGGTGGCGCTGCTGGTCAAGCGGCTGGTGAGGAAAAAACAACCGTTGATGTTATTTTGAAAGATGCTGGTCAAGCTAAGGTTCAAGTGATTAAGGTTGTGAAAGATATAACAGGTTTAGGATTAAAAGAAGCAAAAGATTTAGTTGATGCTGCGCCAAAAGCAATTAAGCAAGGATTAAAACCAGAAGAAGCCGAACAGATCAAAAAACAATTAGAAGAAGCCGGAGCATTGGTAGAAATAAAATAAAAATAATTTTTAGAAATTAAAAAAGACGGTCTTTTTTGGCCGTCTTTTTTTAAATTATCACCTCGAATAATTTTTAAAAGCAACGTTATTCAATTTCTCGGATTAATTTTACTTTATCGGTTTTTAATCGATATTCTGATGGTTGACAAAGAATTTTACCAATGAGGCATAAAAAAATTTTGACGTTCCGACCGTATTTTTTTCGCACATACTTCGCTAATTTTTGAGCGCTGCCTAAATTTAGGATTAACCCACAATCCGCCGCCTTTATTAGGATTTCGGGAAATCGATTCAAGAGGATAAGTCCATTCATTGAGACGATATTGGACAATTGATACTTGATGGCCATTAGGTTTCATTCCCAATGATTTTAAATTTTCATTAACTACCTTATAACAAAATTTAATTCGTTTCTTTGTCGCTTTTTTTCTCATTAGTCCTCCTTATTTAAGGAACGAATTTGTGCGCGATGCAGGGTTCGAACCTGCGACCTCTGCGATGTGAACGCAGCGCTCTACCGCTGAGCTAATCGCGCCTTAGATATACTAAATGAACAAAATCTTTTACTATTAAGCTGACCACTCAGCTTTTTATTTTAAACAAAAACAGGGAAAAATCAATTTATTATAAATTAACGACTTGCGATGTCGTTATTTCTTCATTTATTTTTAAGGTGAAATCTGCTAAAATAAAATTATATGATTTATCGTGGGATAGCAACTTTTGGTTTGGATGACGGCAAATGTCCCAAGTGGCTTTTTGAAAGAATGACGAGATTGGGACGTGAAATTATTAAAGTGATTATTGAAGAATACGGGCCTGATGAATTTATTAAGCGCATTGCTGATCCGGTCTGGTTTCAATCATTGGGAACGGTTTTGGCTTTTGATTGGAATGCTTCGGGATTGACCACTGTTTTAACTGCTGCTTTAAAAGAAGCCATTCGTGGTCAAGAAAAAAATTTAGGAATTTTTATTTGTGGAGGAAAAGGAAAAACCTCCCGAAAAACTCCTGAAGAAATCGAACAATGGGGGAATGTTTTAGGATTGCCTGAAGGGCATGTCAATTCTTTAGTTTATAATTCCAAAATGACAGCCAAAGTGGATAACTCTTTAATTCAAGATGGTTTTCAAATTTATCACCACACTTTGTTTTTTTCCAAAAATGGCACTTGGGCAATTGTTCAGCAGGGAATGAATACTGAAAATCAAACAGCTCGAAGATATCACTGGTATTCTAAAAAAGTAACGGATTTAATTAAAGAACCTCACTCAGGAATTATTAGCCAGTTAATTAATCAACCCACTTTAAATTTAACAGCATTGGAAAGCGAAAAAACAAGAGAAACAAGCACCCAATTAGTGCGTGGTAGTTATTATGAATTAATAAGAGATATTCAAATTTTGGATAAGCATTTTTCTGATTATTCTCAGATGATTAAAATAAAAAACAAAGGGCAGCAAAGTATTTTTCTGAATTTAGAAAATAGAGAATTTATTTGGCATCCTGTTTTAAAAGAAAATTTTTTAAAGAATAAGTATTTGCAAAAAATTTTGTATTTAGTTTGCGAACGAAAGCCAGAAAATTATGAAAAACTTTTAGCCATGGAAGGCGTTGGACCAAAAACAATTCGAGCCTTAGCTTTAGTTTCTGAAATTATTTATGGCGCGAAACCGTCATATCGTGATCCTGCGCGTTATTCTTTTGCTCATGGCGGAAAAGATGCCACGCCTTATCCTGTTGACCGTCTGGTTTATGATCAGACAATAAATTTTTTTGCTAATGTCATTAATAAAAGCAAATTACAATTCAATGAAAAAAATTCTCTATTCAAAAAATTAAAACAATCATCAATATGAGATTTAAAATTCCTCAAGATTCTGAAAATATTATTTGGACAAAGCATTCGATTGAAAAAATGCTTCAATATCAATTGTCAGAATCGCGCATCAAAAGAGTTTTGCATACGCCGCATCGCATTGAAGAGGGAATTGCGCCAGAAACAATTGCAGTGATGCAAAGTGTTGGAACAAAAAAACATCCAAAAGAAATTTGGGTGATGTATCAATTAATAAAATCAAAAAATTCTTCTTCAAGAAAAAAACAAAAATCAAAAAATAAAACAAAAGGAATTGAAAAAAGAAAAATTAGAATCATTAGTGTCTGGCGATATCCGGGAATAACGCCACCGCGTCAATTACCACCTTTGCCGCCGGAAGAGTGGGAAATTATTAAAAATGGGTTATTCATAGAATAAATTAAAGAGTGTGGATAATCTGTGGAAAATATTGAAAAGAAATTTCCACCTCTTTTTAAAAAATCCGCTAAATATGCGGATTTTTTTAATTTTTGAAATTAATTGAAGCAAAAATTAGCCATTATTTGTACTCTTGGGTTTAAATAAAAAATGGTGTATTATACTAATGTAGTGGGGAATTGTGGATAACTGTGGGGATAAGCTCGGGTATTTGTGGATAACTAATATGCTTATAGGCGAATATCATTACAACTTAGATAACAAAGGAAGAATCGCTATCCCAGCTAAAATTAGGCCAGAACTGGGCTCTTCAGTTATTGTCACCCGCGGTTTGGATACTTGTTTATTTATTTATCCTAAAAAAGAATGGGAAAATCTTTTGCAAAGATTGACAAGTCTTCCACTTACTCAAGCAAATTCGCGCGCTTTTTCAAGATTTATGTTGGCTGGAGCAACAGAAGTTGAAATTGATCAACAAGGCAGAATTTTAATTCCTGAATATTTAAGAGAGTTTGCTTCGTTAACGAAAAAAGTGATTATTGCTGGTGTGAATAATCGTTTAGAAATTTGGGATGAAGCGCGTTGGAATGAATACCGCAGCAAAACCGAACGCGATGTTAATGAAATTGCTGAAAAGTTAATTGATTTTGGAATCTAATATGCATATACCAGTTCTTTTAAAAGAGGTTATAGATTTTGTAAAACCTCAACCGAATGAAAATTTTATTGATGCAACAGTAGGTGAGGGTGGATATACAATTTGTTTGTTGCAACATACTTCACCGAATGGGAAGGTTTTAGGAATTGATCTTGATAGTGAATCTTTGAAAATTGCTGAAAGAAAATTAAAAGGATTTGGTGAACGAGTGATTTTAAGGCAAGGAAATTTTAGAGATATCGATGAAATTGTTAAAGAGACAAATTTTTCTTCAATTGATGGAATTGTTTTTGATTTGGGATTAGGAACTTTTCAGATTGAGGAATCAGGCAGAGGATTTTCGTTTTTGAGAGATGAACCATTAAAGATGACTTTTAATCCAGAAAGCGCTTTGACAGCAGAGGATGTTATTAATGGAGAAAGTTTGGAAAGTTTAACGAAAATTTTTAAAGAGTACGGAGAGGAAAGAAATGCTTTAAAAATTGCTAAAGTTATTGTTGAGCAAAGAAGAAAAAAGAGGATTACTAGAACGAAAGAGTTGGTTGAAATTATTTTAAAAGCGTTACATAAAGAAAATTTTAAAGGTCGTCGTCATCCAGCAACAAAAGTTTTTCAGGCAATAAGAATTTTTGTCAATGATGAGTTGAATAATTTATCGATTGCTTTAGAAAAATCATTAAAGATTCTAAATCCGTCTGGTCGTATCGCTGTTGTGAGTTATCACTCTTTGGAAGATAGGATCGTTAAGAATTTTTTTAGAGAGAATAGTAAAAGAGGTCTTTTAAAAATTATTACTAAAAAACCAATTAAACCAACAAAAGTCGAAATTTTAAATAATTATCGCAGTCGCTCCGCAAAATTGCGGGTCGCACAAAAAATATAATTTTTATGACAGTTATCAGTTTAAAACATAATCGTTACAATTTAGTCACTCAGAGGGTGACTTGGCAAAAAAAGGTCAAAATCGCTAAAAAAGGCGCTTATTTTGTGGCTTTTTTGAACATTCTTTTAATAATCATCATTAGTTTTTCAATATTTTTCGGTCTTGTGGCCATGGTCAAAATCAGCAATTATCGATTGGATCTTAAATCGCTTTCTTCAGAAGTAGTTGATTTAGAACATCAAAATGCTGAACTCCAAAATCAATTAATGGATTTAAAAAATCTAAACAAACTTTCTCAAATTTCTTCGGAGGCCAATTTGGTTTTAGTCAACAATCCAACATACTTCACGCTTTCCCAATCCACAACTGAAGTTGGCTTAAAAAATTTCAATAATTTATAATAAATAATAATGCGATCAAAGCGACTCAAAAAATTTTTTACAAACTGGCGTGTTTATTTTATTACAACAATTTTTTTACTTTTAGTCGCCATTATTATCTGGCGATTATATTCATTACAAATCCTTCATTATAAAGATTTTTCTCAAAAGGTTGCTGCGCAAGTTCAAACAACAGAAAAAATCAAAAACGATTTGCAATATGTGCGCGGCACTATTTATTTTCAAACAAAAAATAATAATCTCATTCCAGTAGCAGTGAATAAAACTTTTTATGAAATTTACGCGGTGCCTAAAGAAATAGAAAACAAAACAGAGGTAGCAAGTGTTTTAAGCAAGAATTTCGGTTTAAATTACGAAGATTTAATTATTAAATTTTCAAAAACATCGAGCTTATACGAACTGCTAATTAAAAGAGCCGATGAGCAAATTGTTAATCAACTAAAATCTCTAAATCTTAAAGGTATTTATATTAAAGAATACATCGGCCGTTACTATCCTTATAAAGAATTTGCTTCTCAAGTAATTGGTTATGTCAAAAATGATCCAACTGATTTTCATGGGCAATATGGTTTAGAGCGCTATTATGATAAATATTTAGCGAATCAGCCATTATCCAATAACATTTTGGACTTTCTTTCTTTAGATAAATTAATTTACAAACGCAACAATTACGATATTATTTCGACAATTGATTTTAATATTCAGAAAAAAGCCGAGGATTTGCTAAAAGAAAATGTTAAAAAATGGGAGGCAATAGCTGGTAATGTAATTGTTTTAGAACCAAAAAACGGTAAAGTTTTAGCAATGGCCAATTATCCCAATTTTGACCCCAACAATTATTCTGATTATGATATTTCCTCTTTTGTTAATCCTTGTGTAGAATCAGTTTATGAACCAGGTTCGGTTTTTAAAATTATTACAGTGGCAGCCGGCCTGGATTCAAAAAGAATTACACCGAAAACAGAATTTTATGATAATGGTGAGATAGTGGTTGATGGTAAAAAAATTCAAAACTGGGATTTAAAGGCGCACGGCTTGGTTAATGTTTATGAAATTATTGCGAATAGTTTAAATACCGGCGCGGCATTTCTTGAAAAATTAATTGGTCATGATATTTTTCATCAATATGTTCTTAAATTTGGTTTTGATCAAAAAACAGGCATTGATTTACCCAATGAAATCAAGGGCAACATTAAAAATTTAAAAACCTTTAATGATATTCATTTTGCTACTGCTGCTTTTGGACAGGCAATTTCAGTAACGCCGATTGAAATGATCAATGCTTTTTCCGCTATTGCTAACAATGGTTTAATGATGAAGCCATTTGTGGTTGAAAAAATTGTTGATGCAGAAGGTAATATCAAATCCATTTTTTCGCCTCAAGAAAAAGAGCAAATCATTGATCCAGAAACCGCCAATCAATTAAGAATCATTATGGTCTATTCAGTTGATAAAAATCAGATAGCTTCCATTAAGGGTTATCAGATTGCTGGTAAAACTGGGACGGCGCAAGTGGCTGGTCCGGATGGTAAATATAGTTTAGATCAAACTATCCAAAGTTTTATTGGTTATGCACCTGCTGAAAGTCCAAAATTCATTATTTTAGTTAAATTAGACAAACCCAAAGCGCCTTTAGCTGGTCAAACTGTTGTGCCAATGTTTCGCGAATTAACAAAATATTTATTAGATTATTATGAAATCCAACCCACTTTTTAAAATTTTAAAAAATAGTTTGAGAATTTTAGCGCAGTTGACTTTGGCAAAATACAAACCATCAGTAATTGGAATTACAGGAAGCGCTGGTAAAACTTCAACCAAAGAAGCGGTTTATACTGTTTTAAAAGAAGAAAGAAAAGTGAGACGTTCAGCTGGAAATTTTAATAATGAAATTGGGGTGCCCTTAACAATTTTAGGCGATTATAGCGAGATTAAGGGTATTTTCTTTTGGCCAAAAGTTTTTTTAAAAGCCATTAAACAATTAATTTTTAGAAACAAAGATTATCCGGAGATATTAATTTTGGAGCTGGCGGCGGATAAACCGGGTGATATTCATTATCTAATTGAATTAACGCGACCGAGCATTGGCATTATTACAGCTATTGGTAAAGTGCCGGTTCATATCGAGCATTATTCTAATCCTCAAGCTGTGGCGCGCGAAAAAGGAAAATTAATTGAAAATTTGCCAGCCAAAGGTTTTGCAATTTTGAATTGTGATGATGAAATTGTCTGGAGTTTAAAAAATAAAACGCGGGCGCATGTGATAAGTTATGGATTTAAAGAAGATAGCGATATTCAAATTTTAGGGTTGGAATACAAAGTGAATAAAGATGGTTTTCCTGAGGGAATGAGTTTTAAAATCCAATATGGCAATATTTTGGTGCCATTTCGTTTGTATAATACTTTGGGCAAACCGCAAGTTTATGCAGCAGCAGCGGCAGCAGCAGTGGGAATTGCTTTTGGAATTAATTTGGTTAAAATCAGCGAAGCGCTGGAAAAATATCAACCAATTGAACATCGAATGAATGTGAAAAGGGGAATTAAAAATACTATTGTTTTGGATGATTGTTATAATGCTTCGCCATTATCAATGAATGCGGCGCTTGAAACTTTTAAAGAAATTCCGGCAAAAAGGAGAGTGGCAGTTTTAGGCGACATGCTCGAATTAGGCGATTATACGATTGAAATGCATGAAGAAATTGGTAAAAAGGTAATCGGCATTGTTGATTTATTGATTTGTGTGGGAACAGCCGCAAAATTAATTGCCGAATCAGCGATTAAGCATGGATTTGATAAAGGTAAAGTAATTATTTTCAATAATAGTGAAAGTGCTAGTAAAATGATTAGAAAAGAAATTAAAGAAGGGGATCTCATTTTAGTTAAAGGCTCGCGAGCAATCAAATTAGAAGAAGTAGTAAAAGAAATTATTTTGGAATAAAAAAGGGCTGCAGAGAATGCAGGCCCTTTTAAGTTTTGTTTTCAGTTCAGCGAGCGAATTAGCGAGCGAACATGTTGAATAAAATCGCGGCTTTTTCCCACAACCTTGATCGCCATTGACGGCGACGAAACCAAAATTCATGTGACCAATCATAAGTTGGCCAGATGCCAGCAAAAATAATATTAATTTTCAAATCATTTACAAAAGAGAAAAATTTGAATAATTTTTTCAATCGGGCAATCTGGTCATTATGGCAAACTACAATAATAGTTTGCCATTCGCGTATTCTAATTAATTCAAATAGTTTTTCTGCCTTTTCGTAAAAGGACAGGCCATCACGACGATAAATGTTGTCAACTAGCCATCGCTCTTTTCGAGCATAAATTCCAAAAAGATAACGCCACATTGCCCCGCTCTCTTTAAATTCCCAAATATCTTCAATTGTCTTATCTTTCTCAATTTTTACTCTCTGACCGACAAGAACAAGAGGGGTGTGATATTGAAGAGCAATCAAAGCTGCTGTTGAAGCGATGGCTTTGCTTTGGGAACAACAATCGGTAAAATCTCTTATAAAGCCCGTGCCAAAAGCCGCAACCGCATCTGCTTTACCTTTATAATCAGAAAAATGGAGAAAAGTTACATGATTTGGCTTCCAGATGATTTTATCCATGATTCACCTCCTTTCTTAAATTTTTAGAAGCTATCTTAAGCTTAACGCCAATTATTTTTTTGTCAATCTTTCAAAAAATCCTTTATTTTTCGAAAAATTTGAGTAAAATTAAGCTGAAAGCCCCTGTCGTCTAGCGGCTAGGACGCCACTCTCTCAAGGTGGAAACATGGGTTCGACTCCCGTCAGGGGCGCATTAAATTTTTATTGAGATTAACACCTTTTGATGGGTTTTGAATAAGGTTAATAATTAAAAGTATTTTAACCAGCATTGATTAATGGTAAAATATGTATTAGTATATTTTTTAAGAGAGGAAAGATGTCTTGTTTGGCGATTTGAATGGGAAAATTAAGCTTATGAGTAAAGAAGGGTTTAAAATATTTTTAAGGAATAAATGGGTAAAAATTAGCCTGTTTCTTAATATTTTTATTTTGTTAGTAACACTTGTCATTATTTTCATTAATATCAAGCCCATCCCAGACCGCTCCTACATTATTTACTATACCTCACTTGAGGGGATAAAGATGCTGGGTTATTTTTGGAATTTTTATCTTTTTTGGTTTATTGGATTTTTCTTTTTTGCTTTGCATCTATTTTTGTCTTTTGTTTTGTGGTTTCGAGAAAAAAAATTAAGTTATCTGATTTTAAGTGCGTCAGTTTTGGTAAGCTTCTTTTTGTTTTTGGCTATAAATTCTTTGGTAATAGTTAATCGCTAGTTTTTCGGAAAAAATGCAACTCTCCAGGTTTTAATCTAAAGCGATAAGCGGCAATCATTTGTTTTCTGTCCAGCTTTTTAATTTTTGATTCAAGAAGCCACAATGGATCAGCGTGGCTAATAATTAAAATGTTTTTATTTTTATACTTCTGATTAATTTTTTGAAAAAATGACCAAATTCTTTTAAGGCACTGATTTAATGTTTCTCCTTGGGGAATTTTTTTAGTGAAGCGTTGAATGGGTTTTTCAAAATACGCCCAATAAACATCAGGATGGAGGCCATTAAAAATACCAAAATCAAGCTCTTTTAAATTTTGAGATAAAATCATAGGTTTTTTGATCGTTTTTTTAATAATTTGGGCAGTTTCTTTGGTGCGTGTTAAAGGTGAGAAAAATATTAAATCAATATTTTTCTTTTTCAAAATTTGAGCAATTTTTTGAATTTGTTTTTTGCCGCGAGATGTTAGATGAGCTTTTTTGGGTTCGGGTAAACTACAAATAAATCGTGGTTCAACGTTTGATTCAGCCTCACCATGTCTTAAAAAATAATAATTGTTGTTGAGTTTGATCATATAAAATCAATTATAATGCTTTATTTATTTTTTAAAATATGGTACAATAAATAATTCCACTAATATGTTTTTCAATCTTTTTAAAACCGATCCAGCGGAAAAATTTTATAAGAAAAATCAAAAAATCATCGAAGCGATTAATAAATTAGAAGGCGATTTTGAAAAGCTATCTGATTTTGCGTTAAGAGAAAAATCTTTAGAGTTGAAAGAAAAAGTGAAAAATGAAAAAGATCTTGATGAAATTCTAATTCCTGCATTTGCCTTGGTGAGGGAAGCGGCAAAAAGAACATTAAAGCAGCGTCATTATGATGTGCAGCTTTTGGGTGGGTTAACGCTTCATCAGGGAAAGATTGCCGAAATGAAAACTGGTGAAGGAAAAACATTGGCAGCAACCTTACCTGCTTATCTTAATGCTTTATTAGGCAAAGGTGTGCATATTGTTACTGTTAATGATTATTTGGCGAAAAGAGATACGGTTTGGATGGGTCAAATTTATTATGCTTTAGGTTTATCAGTTGGTTGTATTGTTCACGAAGAGGCTTTTCTTTATGACCCGGATTATAAAGTTAATGAAGAAGAAAAAGAAGTTGATAGCAAAAGAGATGAATTGGGCGCTTTTAAAGTTTTTTATGAATTTTTAAGGCCGGTTTCGCGCAAAGAAGCTTATAATGCCGATATTACTTATGGCACAAATAACGAATTCGGCTTTGATTATTTAAGAGATAATTTAGTTTATGATTTATCACAAAAGGTTCAGCGCGGTCATTATTATGCCATTATTGATGAAGTGGATAGTATTTTAATTGATGAAGCGCGAACACCTTTAATTATTACTATTCCTGATACAGAGGCGAGTGATGCCTATAAACTTTTCGCTAAAATTGTGCCGCAACTTGTGAAAGATGTTGATTACCAAGTTGATGAGAAATTGCGTTCAGTTTTAATTTTAGATAGTGGGGTGGCGAAAGTGGAAAAAATTTTAAACATTGATAATTTATATGCACCGGAAAATTTTCGTTATGTCCATTATTTGGAAGAATCATTAAAAGCACACGCTTTGTTTAAGCGCGATAAAGATTATATTGTAAAAAATGGCGAAGTCATTATTGTTGATGAATTTACTGGCCGCTTGCTTTTTGGCCGACGTTATTCTGGTGGTTTGCATCAGGCAATTGAGGCAAAGGAGGGTGTTGAGATAAAGCAAGAAAATCGAATTTTGGCGAGCATCACTTTTCAAAACTATTTCCGCATGTATCAGAAATTAGCTGGCATGACGGGTACAGCTTTAACTTCTGCTGAGGAATTTGATAAAGTTTATCATTTAATTGTTCAGCCAATCCCGACTAATAAACCGATGATTAGAAAGGACCTTCCTGATTTAGTTTTTAAAACCGAAGAAGAAAAATGGAAGGCGATTGTTGAAGAAATTAAAAAAAGACATCAAATTGGCCAACCATTATTAATTGGCACGGTTTCCATTGAAAAAAATGAAAGATTATCAGCAATGCTTTCGCGCGAAGGAATTCCCCACAATGTTTTAAATGCTAAAAATCATGAAAAAGAAGGTGAAATTATTGCTCAGGCAGGCAAATTAGGTGCAGTGACGGTAGCTACAAATATGGCTGGTCGCGGTGTTGATATTATTTTAGGCGGCAATCCACCAGATCCTCAAGAAGCTGAAAAAGTGAGACAATTAGGAGGGTTGCATGTGATTGGCACAGAAAGACATGAAGCCAGAAGAATTGACAACCAATTGCGTGGTCGCGCTGGCAGACAGGGTGATCCAGGCTCTTCCCAATTTTTTGTTTCTTTAGAAGATGACTTAATGAGAATTTTTGGTGGCGAAAGAATTAAAATGCTCATGAATACTTTAAATTATCCTTATGGCATGCCTATTCAATCAAAGATTGTTAATAAAGCTATTGAATCAGCTCAAAGTAAAATTGAAGGACTAAATTTTGATGCTCGAAAATATACTTTGGAATTTGATGATGTTTTAAATAAACAGCGAATCGCTTTTTATTCTTATCGCGATAAAACTTTAACCTTATTTAAAAATGGTGAATTATTAAATGAGGTGGAAAAAATTATAGAAAATACTTTGAAGAGCTTAATGGAAATTCCGATCGAAAATATGGAACAAGTTTTGAAAGAGTTAAAAATTATTGATGAAACAACTGATTTAGCAAAAATCCCTCAAGAAGATTTATATAATTTTATTTTGCAAAATACCAAGACTATTTTTGAAAAGAAAAAAGAAGAGATCGGATTAGAAATGACCTCCGTCATTTTAAAAACCATAATGTTGAATATTTTAGATAACTTCTGGACGCAGCATTTAGAAAATCTTGAATATTTGCGTGAGGTGGTAAGATTGCGCGCCTATGGCCAGCATGATCCTTTGGTTGAATATAAAGTGAATGCCCATCAATTATTTAAAAACTTCTTTAAGCGTTTTGAATCTGCCATTTTTGAGGTGATCTTTCAATTAAAAAAGCCTCAGATGGTGGTAAGTGATAATAAACCACCTATGCCTTCAAATATTGACCCTAATAAGTTTAAAAATGTTGGCCGCAATGATCCTTGTCCTTGCGGTTCAGGGAAGAAATTTAAAAAGTGTCACGGAAGATAATGAGCGAAGTTGACAGAGGAGAAAGAGGGGTGTAGTTAAGATAAGAACATCATAATTTAATTTAAGGAGGTGCAAGATGAAAATTTTTCTAATTTCTCCCGTAAGAAATGCCGAATCTGAAACACAGAAAAGGATCGCTGAATATGTCGCATCGCTGGAAGCTATTGGGCATCAGGTTCACTGGCCGATTAGAGACACAAATCAAGATGATCCGACTGGCGGCTATGAGATTTGCAGAACCAATTTTTTAGGGATTTTAGAAGCAGACGAGGTCCATATCTGGTACGATGAGACAAGCAATGGTTCGAAGTTCGATATGGGCGGAGTGTTTATGCTTGTGGCAATGCTAGGTATCCCAAAAAAGATCGTGATTGTGAACGATGCGGAAATCGTAGACAATACCAAAAAGAGTTTTTATAAAGTTTTTAAGTACCTCATCGAAAAGACAAAATAATAGTTTAGTCCCAAGCTTGCTTGGGACTATTTTTATAAAAATCTCCCATAACACTTTTTATAAATTCAAGAATTTGAAAATGAATCGATGAACTCGTTAGAGATTAAATTTATTTAATGAATATGGTAAAATAAAGATATGGCGATGATGAAGAATCAACTTACTTTACAAAATCTGGAGATTAAGCAAGAAAAATTTACGGGTCCTTTGGACCTTCTTTTGACTTTGATTGAAGAGCGCAAATTAGAAATTACAGAAGTAAGTTTGGCAAGCGTGACAGACACTTTTTTAAAATATGTTGGCGATTTAAAACAAGTGGCACCAGAAATTTTAGCTGATTTTTTAGTCGTGGCGGCAAAATTAATTTTAATTAAATCTAAAAGTTTGTTGCCCACTTTAGAATTAACCTCAGAGGAAGAAGCAGAAATTAAAGATCTAACGCAAAGATTGGAAATTTATAAATTATTTAAAGAAGCATCACAACATATTAAAAGCTTATATACCAAAAATCCAATGATGGCGCGGGAATTTTTATCTACTCAAACGCCAATTTTTTACCCACCGGAAAATTTTGAAGTTTTATGGTTGAAGCAGGCTTTTGAAAAAATTTGGACTGAATTCAGCAGTTTGGGAGAAACAATTGTTGAAAAAGTGAAAAAAGTCATTAAAATTGAGGAGAAAATTAAAAATATTTTAAAACTTTTAAATCAGAAAGCCGAATCAAGTTTTAATCAATTGATCACCAAGCGGGAGAAAATAGAAATTATTGTAACTTTTTTAGCATTGCTTCAAATGTTTAAAGAACAAATTATTATTATTGAACAAGAAGAAAATTTTGGCGAGATAAAAGTCGTTTTAAAAACTGAAAATAATTTTAATTTATACCATGAATGATATTGAGAAAAAAATAGAGGCATTGCTTTTTATTTCCGGCGAACCATTGGAAATTGCCAAAATTGCCGAAATTGTTGAAATTGATGAAGAGCAATTAAAAGAAATTATTGAAAATTTAAGAATGGATTATGAAACAAACAATCGCGGACTCAGTTTAGTTGTTTTTGATAATAAAGTTCAATTGGCTACTGATCAAAAAGTTAGCGAGGTAATTGAAAAATATTTACAAAAAACATTAAAAGAAGATCTGACACCAGCGGCAGTTGAAACTTTAGCTATTATTGCTTATAAAGGACCGCTGACGCGTTCGGAAATTGATAATATTCGAGGGGTTAATTCATCATATATTTTAAGAAATTTATTGATTCGAGGATTGATTGAGAGAGATGTTGATCCGCATCGAGCAAACGCCTTTATTTACAAAATTAGTTTTGATTTTTTGAGAAAAATGGGATTGGAAAAAATTGAGGATTTACCAGAATATCAAAAATATCATAATTTATGATCAAAAGCGTTTTAAAAAGAATTTTTATAATAATTATTGCTCTAATAATTGGTTTTGGCGGCGCCTGGTTTTATGCGCGCTATATTGGAAATGATTTAAAAATGGAATATGAGAGTGCCGCTGTTAATCAATTGTTTAGCGCCAAGTCAGATTATTCAACCATTGTTTATCCTTTTAGAAATTGGCAAATGAAAGAAGACCCCAATGTTTTAGCCGAAGGTGTTTTAATGGCTGATATTGATAATGATTATATTTTCTATCAAAAAAATGCTAATGTCAGACGACCGATCGCTTCAATTACTAAATTAATGACCGCAGTTATTGCTAGCGAAAATTTGCCAGCTGATGAGCCGGTGGTTATTTCTCAAAAAGCATTACAAACTGATGGCGACCCAGCTATTTTTTATTTAAATGAAAAGGTAAAAAGTTTTGATTTGCTGAAGGCGTTGTTAATGATTTCTTCAAATAAAGGGGCTATGGCTTTAGCTGAAGCAGTAGGGGAGAAGAAATTTATTTCTTTAATGAATGAAAAGGCTAAGGAATTAGAGATGACTCAAACTACTTTTGTTGAGCCAACTGGTTTGAATTTTTTAAATCAATCGAGTCCCAACGATCTAAAGAAATTACTTAAATATCTTCTTTATGATAAACCAAATCTTCTTTTAATTTCCAAAACGCCGAAGGATAAAATTAGTGGCGATAATCCTTTAGTTACTCACGAATTGATTAATATCAATCAAATAACCCAAAACCCTCAATTTTTAAGTGATTTACAAATTACTTATTTGGGAGGAAAAACTGGTTTTACTGATGAGTCTTGGCAGACTTTTGCGGGATTATTTTCAGTGCCAAGCAAAAGACCCAATGAATCACCGCGGCGGATTGTGATAGTTGTTTTAAAAACTCCAAATCGCTATAATGATATAGAGTCGCTTTTAAGATGGTTAGATAAAGCTTATATCTTTTAATTTATGTCTTTTGATCTTCTTATTCTTCAATTATCCCGCCTTTTTATTCTTTCTGCACTTTCATTTGGAGTGGCGCTAATTCTTACCCCTATTTTAGTTAAGTTGCTATATAAATATAAAGTAGGCAAACAAATTAGAACCGAAGGTGCACCGATTTTTGCCAGTTTGCATCAGAAAAAAGAAGGGACGCCAACAATGGGCGGGGTTTTAATCTGGTTTACCACCGCTATTATTGCTTTCTCTTTTTTTATTTTAAGTAAAATTTTTGATCAGGTTTTTGATTATTTTAATTTTGTGAGCCGCGCGCAGACATATTTACCATTGTTCTGTTTGATTTTTGCGGCATTTGTTGGTTTGGCAGACGATATTTTAGGGGTTTTAAAGATTGGTCCTAAAGGAGGAGGCTTATCGATTAAACAAAAATTAATTCTTTATTTCATTATTGCTCTGATTGGCGCTTATTGGTTTTATTTTAAATTAGGCTGGGATTCAGTTCATATTCCATTTTTAGGAGATTTTTCGTTAGGCATTTTTTACCCCATATTTTTTATTTTTATTGTTGTTGGAACAGCGCATGCGACAAATTTAACTGATGGACTTGATGGTTTGGCTGGCGGCACAATGCTTTTTGCTTATTTATCATTGGCGGTTGTGGCTTTTGTTCAACAACGTTTTGATTTGGCAACTTTTATCGGAGTTATTTTAGGAGCGCTTTTAGCCTTTTTGTGGTTCAATATCTATCCCGCTCGTTTTTTTATGGGCGATACTGGTTCGATGGCTTTAGGAATTACTTTAGGATTATTGGCGATGTATACTAACACTGCTTTTCTTTTGCCGTTTTTTGCTTTTATTCCTTTGATTGAAACTTTGTCAGTGATTGTGCAAATGTTTAGTAAAAAAATTCGGAAAAAGAAAATATTTTTGTCATCGCCGATTCATCACCATTTTGAAGCAATCGGCTGGCCAGAAGCAAAAATTACTATGCGCTTTTGGATATTATCAGCTATTTTTTCAGTTTTGGGATTGATAGTTTTCTTTATGGATAAAATTTTATAAAAGGATTTTTGTAAGGCGTTTTAAAATCCATTCTTTTTTCCTTGACAAAATATTATTTTAATTTATATTAAAAATAAGCGCCTCTTTAAAAAATTAATAAAGAAAGGAGGGGGTGATGGAAAAAGAAGAATTGAAAGGAAAACTTTTAAAGGTAGGTGGGGAGAAAGAAATATGCGTTATTTGTGGAAAAGAGACAGAGTATACATTTGATACGCATATTCAAGAAAGAAAATATTATGTTGAAGGAGTTGGGCAGCTTTGCAAACGCTGTTATTATCTGATTTATTACGGGGAAAAAATTAAAAATTAAAATAAAAAGGAGGTAGAAATGATTCCTGAATTGGAAGAAATAAGAATAAGAATTGGTAATTTTATCCTATTTTTTATTCCGGTGCCAACGAAAAACGGAAAGTTTCAACCTCGCATAAAACAATGGGCTAGGGATGCAATAGTTCAAGATGAGAGAATATTTTTAACAGATATTCCAAAAGAAGTTATGAAAGTTGCGTATAGAAAAGCAGCGGTAGTAATGAACAAGTGGAGTAGTTTTTAAAATAATTATAAGCGGATGTTTAAACATCCGCTTTTTATTCCGGAGGAGGAAATTATAATTTCTTTTGATATCCGCACCAAAAAGCATAACCATCAAGCGGATTTTTGTTTTCAGGTTGAATTTTTTTAATTAGCAATCCATTTTCGGCACAGCGAACAAATAAGTTTTTATTAAAAGAAAAGAATTCGCCAATTTTTTTGTCTTTAAATAAATTTTCATCATTAATAACTTCTGCTTCTAAAATTTTATAAGTCTTTCCATTGCGTTCAAAATAAACATTGGGCCAAATTTCAAAAGCGCGAATTTTTCTTTCAATCATTTCTGCTGGTTCATTAAAATCAATTAAGCCATCCTCTTTTTTAATTATTTTGCAATAGGTGGCTTCATTGTGGTTTTGGGGAATTGGTTGAATTTGATTAGTTAGCCATTTTGGTAACGTCTCAATTAATAATGCCGAAGCTTCTTCAATCATTTTTCTCTCCAATTCGCTATAGGTTAATTTATTATCTATTCTAAATTTTTTACTTGCCACAATCGGGCCATGATCCATTTCCTCATCCATTAAAATGATAGTTACACCGGTTTCGTTTTGGCCGGAAAGAATAGTTGCTTGAATAGGAGAAGGACCGCGCCATTGAGGCAAAAGCGAAGGATGAATATTTAAAGCGCCTTTTTTCGGTATTTCTAAATAATCTTTAGGAATGATTTTGCCGTAGCTGGCAACAATAAAAAGATCTGGCTCTAAATTTCGAATTTGGCTCAAAAATGCCTCATTTTGACGTATTTTTTCTGGCTCGGCCACTTTTAAACCCCATTTTTTAGCTATTTTTTTGGCTTCTGAGGGGGTTTTCTGGAGGCCGCGGCCTTTTATGCTATCTGGTGCTGTAACCAGTAAAATAGGGCAAAAATCCGCTTTTATTAAGGCTTCGAGAATTCGAGCGCTAAATTCCGGCGTGCCCCAGAAAATGATTTTAATCTTATTATTAGAAGCCATTTTTAGATTGAGTAATTTTATAAGTTTTGACGGCCTTATCAATCATAAGAATACCATTTAAATGATCAATTTCGTGTTGAAGGATGCGCGCCAGCATATTTTTGGCTTTAATTTTTATTTTTTTACCAGTCTCATTTAAGGCTTCAACATTAACTTTTTGAGAACGGGGAACCAAGGCAATAATTTTAGGCAAGCTTAAACAACCCTCTTCTTCAACAGTAATTTTTTTAGAGGCTTTAGTAATTTTCGGATTAATCAAAAAATATTTTTTATTTTCATATTCAATAACAATGATTTGATAGTTTTCGCCAATTTGATTAGCAGCCAAACCAACGCCATCAAATTGTTTCATAATTTTGTACATTTCTTCAAGTAAATTTTGAATTTTTGGATCAGAAACATCAGCCACTTCTTTAGTAGGTTGGCGCAGAAACTTTTCTTCATCTTTATTGAAGATAGTAAAAATTTTGTGCATATCTTGAGTATAATCAAATTATTAAATTAGAAAAGAGTCAATGGCTCAATTTCTACATCAATTTCATCGGGCAATAATTTAAGAATGGCATTGCGTTTTTTAATAATTTCCGGCCAACTTTTTTCATTAATCTCAATGCGCCAATAAATTTCTTTTAAATACAATCCTTGAATTTTAGGAACAATAGGAGAAATGGGTTTTGAAAGTTGCCATTTTTCTTGGGGAAAGATTTTGCTAATGTTTTTGTTTAATAGTTCATAGGCATAATCGGATAGCTTCAAAAGTTTTTGAGGCTTACTTTCTGATATTTGAATTTTAATAATTTGGCTAAAAGGTGGGTAAAAAGTTTTGTGTCTAATTTCTAACTGCCTTTCATAGAAGTTCGGATCGGCAATGGAATCAATTAGATTATTTTGAGCATCTAGCGATTGAACAATAAAATTTTTTGTTTTGGCACGCAAAAGGTCAAACAAATGCTTAATTCTTTCCTCGCTTTGAAAATCCGGAGTAACAAGCATTTGTTCTAAAAGAGGAATAATAACCAAATCAATTTTTTGAGATTCATCAAGGAATTTTAAAAAAAGCTCGGTGGCAATTAATACATTGATTTCCTTATTTTGGAATTTAAGAAAAACGCCTTTTTCCTGATTAATATTTTTTAAATGGTCGGTATCAAAAATAGCCGTTTTGATAGAGGGGAAATTATTTTTGAAAAATTCATTAATTTTTTGATTGCCAAAACCAATAAATTTCATTAAATAACCTTGGCAATTAGGACAAATGTCTGGTGCTTCAATTTGATAGCCGCAATGATGACACATTAAGAAATTATGATCTTCATTTTGATGATAAACTAAAGCGGCATCACAATTTGGGCATTTAAAAATATAACCGCAATTTTCGCAAATTAAAGCGGGCGAATGGCCGCGGCGATTATTAAAAATTAAAACAGAGCCATTTTTCTGAAGAGTTTCTTTAATTGCCTCTTTGGTTTCGTTTGAGAAAACCCCATTTTGCTTAAGGGAGATATTATAAATAACTGGTTTGCTGAAATGTTTAATTTCATCAATTGAATTTAGCGTTTGATAGCTTTTCGTTTTAATTTTTTGATAAGTTGAAAGAGAAAGAGAAGAAGTGGTAAGAATTACATCGGCATTAAAAATTTGAGCTAGTTTTAAACTAGCTGTTTTAGCATTGTAATGAATTTTTGTTTCGAATGTTTCAAAGCCAGAATTTTCTTCATCAACTATCACAATTAATGATAAATTTTTAAAAGGTGCAAAAATAGCGGAGCGCTTACCAAAAATAATCGGCCATTTCCCTTGATTGATTTCTTGATAGAGACTGAGAAATTTTTTTGAGTTCTTTTTTTCAAAAATTGCAATCTGTTCGGCTAGCTTCGGCAGATTTTTAAGATAAAATTCTAATTTAATTTGATTAGGGAAAAGAAATAAAACTTGGCCATTATTTTTTAAATTTTTTTCAACCTCTTTTTCTAAAATGGAAAAGCGATCGCCAAATAAAACAGAGGTTTTATTTTTTCTTGAAACAACCAACCCATCTTCTAAATTAATTTTTTTGAGAATATGAATGCCCGGCAGCCCATGTTTTAGAAGAGAGGGGAGGGGATTAAAATAATATTCAGAAAGCCATTTGAAGAGTTCTAATTGTTGTTGAGTGATAATTTTGTTTTCATTGATTATTTTTCCTAAGGGTTTAATTTGAAATTCAGCTTTTTTAATCGCGATTTTTGATTGAATGAGTTCCGAAGAAATGACAATGCCTTCAATTTTTCGATGACCAAAAGAGGCCCAAATTAAACAATGGGGGTTAATTTTTTGGGAATAAAAATAAAGAAGGGATTTATTTTGGGACCGCGGTAAATAAGCGATGGGTAAAACATTTATAAGATACATAATTTAATTATAAATCAAAATAGACAAATCTAAAATTTTAAATTAGAATGAAAATATGGAGTATTTGCGACTCTTTTTTGCTATTGATATACCTTTTTCTTTAAAGGAAAAAATTGAACGGAAGCTTAAGGAAATCGCCTTGCCGATTAATGCAAAATTAACACCAAAAGAAAATTACCATTTGACTCTTTTGTTTTTGGGCAATGTCAAAATTGATGATTTAACCAAAGTTATTGAAGCAGGCGAGAAAACTTTTAAAAATTGTGAACCAACCGAGCTTTATGGCACTCATATTTCCGTTGCACCTAATCAAAATTTCGGCCGTATGCTCTGGCTAAATTTTGATTTTAATGATAAACTAGCTGATTTAAAGAAAAAATTGGAAGAGAATTTGAGAGCAGCCGGCGTCAATTTTAAATTAGAAGAAAGAGAGCTAAAAATTCATTTAACTTTAGCTCGTTTTGAACCACAAAGAATGGCTTTCAAAGATATTGATTTTCCTATTCATTTTAAAATGACAGACATTTATTTAATGGAAAGTAAATTACAAAAACCTAACGCTGTTTATATTCCACTCAAACGATACCTTCTTTCCGAGATTGCAAAAAAATAATAAAAAAATATAATAAAATAATCATGAAGAAAATTATTTCTGCATCAAAAAGTCTGATTCAAAAGTCAAAAGCAAGAATTATTGAGGAATCTAAAAAGATTTCCAAAACAACAGGAATTATTATTGTCGTAGCAATATTGGTTGTTGCTGCTTTTATTTTTGGCGTGAAAACAGGACAAAAAACCTTGCCGCGATTTCAGGCTCCAGAAACGATTGAGGGTGTTCAAAATATAGAACTTAACAAACCAGAAAATGTTGATTTTTCTTTATTTTGGGATGCTTGGCGATATATTCAAGAATATTATTATAAATCAGACAATTTGGATTATCAGAAAATGGTTTATGGAGCCATTAAGGGAATGGTTGATTCGCTGGGCGATCCTTATACTGTATTTTTTGATCCAAGCGATGCTAAGAAGTTTACCGAAGATGTTAGTGGCAATTTTAGTGGTGTAGGAATTGAAATTGGTTTAAAAGATGGGGTAATTACTGTTATCGCGCCTTTGGAAGATACACCGGCTTGGAAAGCGGGCTTAAAAGCGGGTGATAAGATTTTAGCTATTGATAAAGAATTAACCGAGGGCTTGACAATTGAAGAGGCAGTAAAAAAAATAAGAGGCGAAAATGGGACACCGGTAACTTTAACTATTATGAGAGAAAGTTTTGATCAGCCAAAGGATTTTACAATTATCCGCGACAATATTACGGTGCCGGCAGTAAAAATTTCTTTCTTGGATAATAATATTGCTCATTTAAAATTATCGAGCTTTAATGAAAATGCAGGATATGAATTTTATCGCGCCTCACTTCAAATCGTTATGAAAAACTCACCAGGCATTATTTTAGATTTAAGAAATAATCCAGGCGGCTATTTAAATGGCGCTGTTGATTTAGCGGGTTGGTTTGTGAAAAGAGGAGAGGTTGTTGTTCGAGAAAAAGAAAAAGATGGTCGAGAAAAAACTTTTAAAGCCAGTGGCAATCAAATGTTTTTGAATACGCCTGTTGTTATTTTAGTAAATGAAGGTTCAGCTTCGGCGGCAGAAATTTTAGCCGGCGCTTTAAGAGATATTAGAGGAATTAAATTAGTTGGTACTAAAACTTTTGGTAAGGGCTCAGTTCAAACGCTTTTGCCATTGCTGGATAATTCGATGATAAAAGTAACTATTGCAGAATGGTTAACACCAAATGGTAATCAAATTAATGACAAAGGACTTAAGCCGGATTATGAAGTTAAAAATGAAGAAAATTCCGATAAGGATTTGCAATTAGAAAAAGCATTAGAAATTTTAAAAGAGCAAATAAAAAATAAATAAATAAATGAAGGTCATTCTTTTGGTTGATATACCAAAATTAGGAAGAAAAAATGATATTAAAGAAGTGGCTGATGGTTATGCCCGCAATTTTTTAATTCCTAAAAAAATGGCGATTCTAGCAACACCGGAAAAAATTAAAGAAATAGAAAGGTTAAAACAGCAAGAAGAAATGAAAAAAAGACAAGAATTGGCTTTATATGAGCAGTGGGCGAGAAGAATGAAAAATATTAAATTAGAATTTCCAATTAAGGCAGATGAAAAAGGGAAATTATTCGGTTCTTTACATAAAGAAGAAATTATTGCAGAATTAAAGAAATTTGAAATAGAACTTTCAGAAAAACAAATCATTTTAGATAAACCTCTTAAGGAAGTAGGGGAGTATTTAATAAAAATAAAATTCAGTCCCGAGATCGAGACTGAATTAAAAGTAGTGGTAAAGCCATTCTAAATTACTGAAACAATTTTTACTCTCTTTTTAGAACCGTCAAAATTAACTTTTTGTTTTTCGGAAAATTTAACGATGCCCTCTTTTAAGGCATAAAGAGTATAATCTTTGCCGATACCAACATTCTTTCCTGGTTTAAATCTCTCACCGCGCTGGCGGACAATAATAGCACCTTTTTTGGCTTTTTGGCCATCAAATAATTTAACGCCTAAACGTTTAGCTTCCGAGTCTCGTCCTAATCTTGTTGAACCTCCGGATTTTGTATGGGCCATAAAATTGGTTTATAATAATAAACGACGCTTCAGATTAATTTTTTATTTTAAATATTTTTTTAAAAAATGCAAATTAAAGATTTCTTTCAATCAAATAAAAAAGTTATTATTTTTGCGGTTTTTATTTTTTTGATTGTAACAATTAGTTTTGGGCTAGGGTATTTGACTGCTTTAAAGTTGGCAAAACCAGCCCCAATTATTATCGAAAAATGTTCAGATTAATCATTCCTCATCTAGTTCGCTTTTGATAACTTCTATATCTTTTTTGACCGCCTTTAGAATTTTCCGATTTTTTACCTTTTGAAGTTTTTCAATTTCTTGAATTAAAGAAGGTTCAAGCCTATTTAACAGTTTTTCGAGTTTCTTTTTGTCTAAATTAGAGACTTCATTCCACAAACCTGCTTTGACTAAAAGATTTTTTAGTTGCTCCTGATCATACTCTTTAACAGTTTGAATTTGATAAGAAAAGAATCCTTCATCTCCAAAAATGCGGCCTAGCTGCTTTTTTTCTGCATAATCGTTAATCTGTTTTTTAATCAGATCTAATTTAGCTTTATTCGCATCAACTTGTTCTTTTAAATCAAAATATTCTTTTATTAATTTTTTAATTTCCGCTTCCTCTGGAGTTTTTTCTTTTTGATACAAATGAGACCACATTGGGCAAATTTTACGATAAGGACAAGAACCGCATAATTTTGAGGGAATAGGCGGGAAGTAATTTTTCTCGATTTCGTGGATATTTTTTAATATCCTTTCCTTTGTTAAAAGTAAATCTTCTTGGGTTTTTTGGCCAGATAATTTTTCGCCATGTTTGAGGAAATATAATGTTAAAGAAATATTATCTACAGAAGTTAAATTGGGCCATTTTTTCAAAAATCCTAAAACATAAATCGATAGCTGCAAATTATTTTTTAAATTATTTTCGCCAGGCATCTTTTTGGATGTTTTATAATCAATAATTTCAAATTTACCATCTTCTAATTTATCAATGCGATCAATATAACCAGCCAAAATATGTTTTGTTTCGTTTTGTTCATCTTCAATTTCGGCTTCAAAAAAACTCTCAAGATCAAGAGGTAAAGATATTGAGGGAATATTTTTTCGATAAAAATCCTCTAAAATTCTTTTACCTTCGTTAAAATAAATTTCTTTTTCTTTTTCATCGCGCCATTTAATTTTCTTCTCAACCTCTTTCCATAAAACCGAATAATAGTCTATAAGTTCATCTAAATAGGGGAAAATTGGTGCTTTTCGATAAAGATACTTTAAACATTTATGAAGCAAGCTGCCAAATAATTGTTCTTTTGATTTCGGAACCGAAATTTTTTCGATGACTTGGAATTCGTAACGCTTTGGGCAATTTTCAAAAATTTCTAAATAAGAGTAGGAAGTTCTCATAAATAAAATTATAAAAAGTTTTTAAAAAATAAAAAGAGCTATTAGTGATACTTAATTAATAGGGAGAAGTATTTTTTGGCTTTAAACCAAAAATAGCAATACGTCGCACAAGGTAGATTTTGCGACATATATTTAGGGCTTTAAGTTATCCCTTGGCTATTCCTGGCTCTTTTTCATTGCTCTTTATGAGATATACTTAGCTAATTCTTTTTCAGTTATTCAACTAAATTTAAGAGAATAAATTTTTAATAAACCCTACCCCTTTATTAAACCAATAGATCATTAAATTCATTATTTTTGAAAAAGCCGAACCAATATCTGTTTTGAAAAATTGGTTAATTTCTTGAGATAACCCTTGCAGCCAATTTTTAACTCGGGTAAAGAAACTATTTTGCTCTGGGGTATTAGTGGGATTAGAGATGATTTGTTCAATGCCGCTTTTTTCAAGACCGGGTTCAATTTTTTCTGTAGAAAAATTAGTAACATTTTTAATGAAGTTCTGTAAAAATTGTGGCAAAATATTGATAAATGAATCTAAACCTGGATTGCTACTGGCTTTTGCGGTTTGCCAATTCAACGAAAAAACCAAAAAAATAATTAAAATAAGTGCATAAATTGGTTGATTATGAAAAACTTTCATAATTTTTATTGATACGTCGCACAATTTTTAAGGTTTTTTATTGTAGGTATGGTAATGGATTAATTGGAGCGCCAATTGGCATTGGTCCGCAACTGTTGCTTTGGGTCATTTGGAAGGTTGGTGAGAAATAAACAGTAAAATGTAAATGAGGACCTGTAGCAAAACCCGTATTTCCACTATAGCCTATCACCTGTCCTCTTTTTACTATATCACCTTTTTTGACAATATACAAGGAAAGATGTGCATAAAGTGTAGTTAAATTATTATAATGCCTAATAACAACAAATTTTCCATAAGCACCTTTATAGCAATATAAATCCTGATTGCCAACCGCTATTACTTCACCATCTTCAGCTGCATAAATGGGTGTTCCAATGCTGGCTTTTAAATCAATGCCATTATGTGAAGGGGTTTTATACCGGCCAATATTATAAAAATATTTTGAAGAAATCGTTACTCCAAAACCTTGCGTGATAACCGGATTACTAACTGGCCATAAAAGTAAACCAGCTCGAGCTGATGGCAAAGCCGATGGATCAATTTGAGCTTTTAACGCTTCTTCTAATCGAGAAATTTCTAATTCAATTTCTGCTCTTTGCTTCTCAATATTATCAAGTAAAGTCTGATAGTTTTTTTCTTGGTCTTTAGTTTTATTTAATAAAGTTGTTTTTTCATCTTGGAGTGCTAAAACTATTTGTTTTTGGTTATTCAGTTCTCTTTTCACTCTTTCTAACTCTGCCTTTTTTTGTTCTGAATTGGTTTTTCGATTGCTCAAATCTTCTTTAAGATTATTTAATTCATCAAGAGTTATTTGTAAGTTGCTGCTGATGTTTTGAATTCCATTAATTTCTGAGAGCGCTTCGGATATTTTTATATTCTTTAAAACAATCACTAAAGGATTAAGTTCGCGATTTTTTTCATAAAGATCTTGTAATGTTTTTGCTAAGACCTCCTTTTTAATTGTAATTTCACCAGAGGTATTGCTAATATCCATCTCTAATTGTTGGATTTCCAAATTTAGTTTTTCAATTTGAATTTCATTAATTTTAATTTTGTAATTGAGATTATTAAGGTTGTTTTGGATTTGTTTTAATTCATTACTTAAAGTCCTTTTTGTTGATTGCGTTTTTTCCAATTCGGCATTATAAATCTCGGCTTGTTGAATTAATTGATTAATTTGCTGCTTTTTGGCATCAATTTCTTTTTGTAATTCCTGATAAGTAATAGCATAAAGAGGTGCTGTATTGCATAAAAATACAGTTAACAAAAAGACAATCAGTAATTTAGTTTTTGCTTTAAAAATAAACATTTTATAATTGTTTAGCCTTATCTCTAGCCAGATTAATTCGTCTTAGAGATTCGGTTTTGCCAATAATATCCATAATTTCAAATGGCCCAGCCGAATTTTTTAAGCCAGATAAAGCCACTCTTAAAGGCCATAAAACATTTCCCCTACCTCTTTTTTCTGCTTCTGGCATAATAATTAACTCTAACTGCTGTTTAGTAAAAAGACTGCTATCTAAATTTGATAATAAATTATAAATTGTGTCAAGATTAGTGATTAGCTCCTCTCTGGTCATATTTTGCCAGAGCAATAATTGAGGTTCATAATCAGGTAAAACAAAGAAATAGGAAGTAATTTCCGTTAATTCAGCCAATGTCTTAATTCTTGGCCGATGAAGGTCAACAATTTTTTTCACAAAATTAATATCAGACAAAAGTTGCTCGTCAAATTTTTCTTTTAGATATGACAAGGCATGGCTTACCAGTTCATCAAGCGACAATCTTTTAATATGCTCCGTATTAATCCAATTTAATTTTTCAACATTAAAGACCGCACCGGCTTTTTGAATTCTAAAGAAATCAAATTCTTTAATTATATCTTCAAGCGTCATTATCTCGTTAATTGATTCACCGGGTTTTTCTTTTGGATGCCAACCTAAAAAAACAAGGAAATTAATAATTGCTTGAGGCAAATATCCTTTTTTGCGAAAATCCTTCATGGCGACATCACCAAATCGTTTTGACATTTTACTGCGGTCAGGATTTAGAATTAATGGTAAATGAGCAAAAGCTGGTGGTTCCCAGCCAAAAGCCTCATATAAAACAATTTGTTTTGGCGTATTAGGCAAATGTTCTTCACCGCGGATAACATAATTAATTTGCATTTCGTGATCATCAATGACAACGCTGAAATTATAGAGCGGGCTACGAAAATCTTTGGCAATGATAAAATCGCCAATCAGCTTTGTATTAAACTTCACTTTTCCGCGAATCAAATCATTCACAACAATTTCTTTTTCTGGCATTTTTAAACGGATCACATAAGGTCTCTTCTCCTTTAATCTTTTCTCTACTTCCTCTTTTGATAAATTGCGACAGGTGCCGTCATAAACTGGCGCCACTCCCCTACTCATCATTTCTTGACGTTTTATTTCTAATTCTTCTGGTGTGCAAAAACAATAGTAAGCATATCCTTTATTAATTAATTCGCGTAAATATTTTTCATAAAGATCTAGTCTTTCGCTTTGGCGATAAGGACCAAATGGGCCACCTACTTCAACGCCCTCATCCCATAAAAGCCCCAGCCACTTTAAATTTTCAATAATATCTTTTTCGAATTCTTCTTTGGAGCGTTCAGTATCAGTATCTTCAATACGCAAAATGAATTTCCCTTCATATTTTTTGGCGACTAAATAATTAAATAAAGCAGTACGGGCTGTGCCAATATGAAAATACCCTGTTGGCGAAGGAGCGATGCGAACGCGTGGATTTTTAATTGTTTTTTGCGGACTCATAGTTTTAAAATTTAAAGCTCAAGACCTAAAACTTCTAATAAAATCTTAGCAATTTCTTCAGCAGCGTCTTTTTTGATAAACAATTTAGCACCATTGATCATAATATTCATTGCCTCTTTATTATTTAAAATATCCAAGATATGTTTTATAAGCAAATTGGGCGTGGCATTTTTTTCTTCTAAAATTACAGCAGCATTATAGCGGGCATATTCAATGGCATTAAAATTTTGATGATCATGAGCGGCTTCAGGCAATGGAATTAAAATAGCTGGCTTTTTTGAGGCAGCAATTTCAAAAATGGCACCACTTCCTGCCCGGGAAACAATAAGATCAGCGGCTGATAACGCATTTAAATAATCTTTTTCATCAAGAAAAGCGCGCGGTTGATAAAAATTGGGATACGGTTGGGGTAAAAATTCTAAAATAACTTTGGCTTCTAAAAAAATTTCGCGGAAGTTTTTTGTGCCGGTTTGGTGAATAATTTGTATATCATTTTTTAAAAGACCTTCAATTGAATCTAAAACTAAATCATTAATTCGCTGACTACCTTGCGAGCCACCTAAAAAAAGAACAACCGGCTTATCTTCTAAAAGATTAAAGTATTTCTTAGCTTGGGCCTGAGAAATATTATTGTGAAGAATGGTATCTCTAACAGGATTACCAACAACCACAACTTTTTCTGGTGGGAAATAATCTTTTGCTTTTTCAAAAGCAAGAGCAATTTTTTTAGCAAATCCAGCAGCAATTTTATTGCTTTTACCGGGAACACTGTCTGATTCATGAACTACCACTGGAATACCCAAAAAGAAAGCAGCAATGACTACTGGTAGAGCGCCATAGCCGCCTTTGCTAAAAACAATGTCCGGCATTCGGCTCCACAGTTTAAAGAAGCTCTGAATAATGCCAATTATTAACTTAAAAACATCAATAAAATTTAAAGGCGAAAAATAATTGCGCCATTTTCCGCTAATAATTTTAACAACCTTAATATTTTCGCGGGTAAAAATTTCTTCATTAAAAGTATTAGGACCAATATAAAAAGCATCAAGCGTTACCAATCGAGAATCCGTGATTTTCTTTAAAGCACGATAAACAGCAATTAAAGGATAAGTATGACCGCCGGTGCCACCACCAGCTAAAGCTACTTTTAATTTTAGTTCTTTTAAATTAACTTCTTTAGGCATAAATTTGAGAAAATCAGCTATATTTAGATATATTAGCAACAATTCCTAAAGATGTCAAAAGAATCACTAAATTAGTGCTGCCATAGCTAATGAGTGGCAATGGCTGGCCAGTGAGAATAAAAATTCCGGAAATGGCAGCAATATGAATTATCATCTGGATCATCATTAACGAAACAATGCCTAAAGAGGCTAATTTACAAAATTCATCTGAGGCGTTAATGCTAATTTTTATTCCATGAAGAAATAAATTAAGATAAAGAATAACCAAAATAATGCTGCCAATAAAGCCAAATTCTTGAGCAATAATTGCAAAAATGGAATCCCCCATCGGTTCGGGCAAATAATTATTGTATTTAATAACGCCCTGACCAAAACCAACGCCTTTTAATCCGCCTGAACCAATCGCCATCACTGCTTGATTGAGTTGGTAATTTTTATCTTGGGCATTGACTTGGCCGCCACTTTTATGAAAGTTAAGATATTGGACAATTCTTTGGAGTCGATAATCTTGAGGATTTAAATGTTTTAAAGCAATATAAGCCATCCCCAATATTAAACAAGTGATGAGAATGGTAATAAGCATATACCTCATTTTGATTCCGCTAGCAAAAAATACGATACAAGAAGCTGCTAATAAAATAATCAAAGAACTAGTGGCTGGTTCTAAAAACATGGGAAAGCCAATAATAATTAAATAGAATAGAAACGCAAAAATGGTTGCAAAAGAATTTTTTTCTTTGCTTGATTTTTTTGAAAGCCACAAACTTAAATAAAGAATAAAGGCTAATTTTAATAGCTCATTTGGTTGAAAAACTATAGGTCCTATATGAAGCCAGCGGCGAGCATTGTTTAATTCCATTCCTAAGGGTGTAAAAAGCAAAATGACTAAAATTAATGAAGCCACAAAAAAGAAAGGTGCTGTTTTTTTATAAAAGTTTAAAGGCAGTAGATAAGCAATAATAAAAAAGACAATGCCAATTAAAACGCCTTTGATAAATTGCTGTTTAAGATAATAGTAAGGATCGTTAAATTGCGTTTTTGCTAAAATCATTGAGGCGCTTGCTAAAGCAAAAAGCCCCAAAACAACTAAGATCCAGACATTAATAATAAAAACTCTTGTGATGTTTTTTGAACTATATTTCATTGCAAATTAACGAGTTAAAACTTGACCAGCAGAACAATTGAAAAACTTTTCATTATCATAAGCGACTTCCCCATTAATCAAAACAGTTTTAATAGCTGATGGTTTTCGAAAAGGATTTTTATAATCAATGATGTAATCCAATTTCTGTGGATCTAAAATAATCAGATCAGCAAAGTAATTTTTTTGAATAAGCCCACGATTTTTTAAGCCAATTTTTAAAGCTGGTTCAGAAGTAATTTTTTTAATTCCTTCAATTAAAGAAATATCCAAAGCACCGGTTTTAATTAATCCTAAAAATCTTGGAAAAGTATTAAAAGAAGCAGGATGAGGCAAAAAGTCAACTTGATCAAAATTTAAACCCGGATTTTGAGTACTGACAATGGAAAAAGGCATTTCCATCATACCTAAAAGCTCGGGCCAAGATAATTCATCATTTAAAATCGTAATTCTGCCATGACTGATTTTAAAAATTTCCAAAAACATTTTTTCGGCCGGCATTCCCCTTTCCTGCGCCAAAAAATTGATTGATTTGCCATTTAAATATTTGATGTTGTTTTGGGCCGAAGAAATAATCATTTTTGAAAAGTCATAGTTTAAGTTTTTAAGCTCAGAAACAACCTTGTTATAATTTTTCTCAATATTTTCAAGCATTATTTCAAAACTGCCATAAAGTAACCATTTTGGTAAATAAAGATAGAGTTGATTGGTGATGATGGTATAAGGATTGATATCAATATGAATTTCAGCAAGACCCTTTTCATTAATGCTTTTTAATAAGCCTAAAGTTTGCTTTAATTCGTCGAGATTTTGAGAATAGGGACGCAAATAAGAAATAAGGATTCTTATTTTGTTTTTGGCTTTTAAAGTGCTTGTAAGATTTAAAATTTCATTAGCAAAAGATAATAAATTTTCTTTTTCCCAGCGCGGTTGTAAATTAAGATAAGCGTTATATTTATTAGCCAATTGAGCAATAGCAAAAATTTCTGAAAAAGAAGTTTGGCGCGAGTGATTAAACCTAAAACCAAATGAAACTCCCAATGCTCCTTCGGACAAACTTTTTTCAATTAAATAAAGTAGTTCATCAATTTCTTGATCAATCAGATCACGGAATTCTTCACCCAAAATTCCCCTTTTAATGGTCGCATGACCAACAAGCGTGCCAACATTAATACCCAATTTCTTTTGTTTTAAAAATTCTAGAAATTCTTTTGTCGTTTGCCAATTAAGATTAATATTCGGCGATTGCCATTTGCGAATGCTTTTAAGACTATCTTTAAACATCGGTGATAATGATGAACCATTATTACCTACAATGGCAGTGGTAATGCCTTGAGCAATTAAGCTTTCTTGTTGAGGTTGAGAAATAATTGTTAACCAATGATCCGATTCGCTGTTAATATCAATAAAACCCGGTGTTACTAAAAGATTTTTGGCGTCAATAATTTTGTCAGCTTTAGCGTTAAGTTGATTAATTGATATTTCTTTTATTTTTTCGTTTTCAACTAAAATATCACCTTGATATGGCGGTTTGCCTGAGCCATCAATAATATTACCGTTTTTAATTAAAATGCGCATATCATTTTCATTATACTCCAAAAATAGCAGTTTATAAAGTTGATAAATAATGCAAAACCCCGCCTTTTGGCGGGGTTTTGCTGAGTTTAGGGTAGCTTAGAACTTTCGAAAGCCTCCTCGTCTATTTCTAAACTGAGCTTGGCGTTTGCGATGGCAGTCGCGGCAGTATAAATTACCACTTACTACTCCATTTTCATCTCTGCGAGGGTCAAATGGTAATTCGGTAATTTCAGCACCGCAACCAGCACAAATCCATTTTTCTCCTTCTTTCGGATGAAACATGGGTCTGTCGCTCCCTGTATTATTTTCTTGATACACTTATTTCCCGTTTTACTGATCTTCCGTTATTTATTAAAAAATAACTAAATTAGATAAAACGATTTTTTCGACCTTATTAACCCCGCACCTTTTAAGGATTGAAAATTACTATTTTAGCTGTTAAGAGATTTTTTCAGAAATTATTATTTCAAATAGTAATTTTCAATGCTTATAGGTTTATTTTCCTAAGCATGGCATTTAGCTATCCTTAAAAGGTGCGGGGTAAATACCTTGCTATTATAACTTATTATTTATTCTTTGTCAAAAAAATTTTTAATTGGTTATAAGCAAGCATCGCAAGTTAAAATAATTAGCAATAATTAATGACTTGCGATGTTAGTCAAAATATACTTTTTAATTGGCAAATTTTTCCAGCGTTTTTCTTGAAGTTGCTTTTTGGTTAAAATGCCAGTTTTCGCGCCAACATATTCAACAACTGAAGTGCCATTAGCGCTGCCGACTTTAATGGCTTTCTCAATTTTTTCTTCTTCGAAAATACTGCGATAATTATCTTTTTTAATTTTTTCGCTGGCAAAAACCGAAACAAATCCCGAAGAAAAAGCATCACCGGCGCCAGTACGATCAACAACTTTTTTCTCTTTATAAACGCCAGCCTGCCACAAAATTTTTCCATCAGAAACAGAAACGCCTTTTGGTCCTTTAGTCATTACCACCAAACCTTGAATTAATTCGTCCAATTTCTGAAAAACTTCTTTTTCTTTTGCATAAGGAATATCAGTTAGATAAGATGCCTCTTCTTGATTGACAATAAAAATATCAAAAAATTTCAAAAGTTCTTTATGATTTTTAAGATTTTCTAATTCGCCGCTACCTGGATTAGCCGCAACAAAAATATTATTTTGATGAGCAAATTGCAAAGCCTTTTTTAATAAATTTAAATTGCCGCCCAAGGAATTAAGATAAAGCCAGCGCGTTTTTAATTTTTGCCAGGGAATTTCTTTTTCAGAAATATTTTCGCCAGCGCCTTTATAACTCAAAATCGTTCTTTCGCCAGTTTCAGTTAGAAAAATCACCGAATAAGCAGTCGGAGTTTTTTTATCAATTTGGCAAAAAGAAATATCAATTTTTTCTGCTTTCAGATTGCGAATGATTTCTTCACCACTCACATCTTTTCCGACGCGAAAAATACAACTTGTTTTTAATCCTTGTCGAGCAAAAGTAACAGCCGTATTAGTGCCACCGCCGCCTGTGGTAAAAGTCACTTTTGGCACTTTTACTTTCCCGCCATAAGGCAAAGCAATGCCCTTTCCTACTCTAAATCGTTTGTCATTCACAATAACAAAAGGCACGCCCTCAAAAAATCCATCTCTTGTTGCTGAGCCAATTGAAATAATATCAAACATATTTTTTATTATATCAGAATTTAAAAATTTTTTAAAAAATTTCGGTCGACTTATTTTATAAGTTGATAATGACGATTAATTTCTGCATTTGATAAGGTGCGATTATATAAAAGAACTTCATCAATTTTTTCTCCGGGTGTAGAATCAACACAATTAGGATGATAAACTCCAAAACTAAGCCATTGAACAGTACCATAATCGCTTCCACTAATCAAATTTGCTTGACCAGCCAAGAAATTATCAATGTAAAGCTTGGCATTTAGATTTGGTTTATCAAAAGTAAAAACAAAATGGTGCCAATTATTTGTTGATGGTGGAGAATAAGAAATACTTGAATTCTGTTGAGCACTATTAGCTATCCAGATATAAGAAAGTTGGGTCCAAATACTGCAATAGCCACAACCTGAAATTAATACTGCCGGAAGATGAACTCTTGTAGCTCCGCTATTTTGAGAAAGATTATTCAGCCACTCATAGGTAAATTTATAACTTGGTAAAGAAACAATATTATTTGGGATTGTACCAGTATAAACACCGGCATCTTGATTAACACATGAGGTTGAAATTGAGGGGTCCATTTGGACAGCTTTTCCTGAAACACCATCAACCCAGTTAACTAAATTTTTTACTTGCATATTAACATTATTACCAGATAAATCTGCAGTGGTGCTACCATATCCTTCGTCTAAAGGCCAATAACCAACCGGTTTCAAAGGACTAATAAATAAATTGCTTCCGACTTCGTATAAATATGGATCAGGACCGCCGTCGGATTTTGATTTAGGATCCTGGCCTTTTGGTCCAAAATATTGGGATTCAAACCAGGCAGTTAAAACAAATTGGCGGTTACTATTGCAGGTATAAGTGTAAAAAAGATAATCATTGACTGAATTTTTCGGATCAATGGGTAAAGCTGGCAAACGAATGCCTTTGGAAGCAAAACTATTAAAATCAATCGGAATCCACCCAGTGCCATCAGTTTTCATTAAATTAGCTTGCGAGACTTGGACCCAGGAAACACCCGAAGGCAAATTATCATTGGATAAAGGAGTTTCTGAAGGCACGGAAGCATAAATTTTTGTTCCATCGCAAACACCCATTGAAATGCTTTTATCTGCCGCTACAATTTGCAAAGCCAGTTGTAAATTAGTTAAATCAGTAATCCGCTTAATATCCCGCGATTTTTTTAAATATTCAGCAGGATTTAAAGCAACAACCGTCACCGTCATCAAAACGGCAACAATTGCTACAGTAATAAGCAATTCGATTAAGGTGAATCCTTTATGCGACTTTTGATCAACCTCTTTACCCCGCATCTTTTGAAGATTAAAAATCTCGTTTATTTTTTTCTTTAATTGTTTAAATAGCATATACGCATTACAAAATTAGCTATGGGCCTTCAAGAAATTCTATTTAGTTTTTATTCTTTAGTATCATTTAGTATCATTGTGACAATAAATCAAGAAATATTTTTGGTATGAGAAGGTTTGATCTTTATTAGATACAAATATCTTTAAAAGGTGCGGGGTTTATTTTTTCTTTGTAACACTTTTTTAACTGCTTCTTTGATAGCATTTTTACCCATTCCAAAAGCCTCGATTAATTCATTGGGTTCTCCTGACTCGCCAAAACGATCGCGCATTCCAATAAATTCAATTGGCACTGGATAATTTTGAGCTAAAACTTCTGCTACTGCTGAACCCATTCCGCCCATTATCTGATGATCTTCAACTGTCACAACTGCTCCACAAGTTTTAGCAGCATTAATAATAGTTTCTGTATCCATTGGTTTGATGGTGTGATTATTAACAACCATCACATCAATCCCCTCTTTGCTTAATTCTTCAGCCGCAAGCATGGCATTATAAAGCAAAGGACCGCAACCAATAATAGCAATATCTTTTCCTTCGCGGAAGACAAGTGCTTTGCCGATTTCAAATGGCGTTTCTTCGGTGGTGATGATTGGAGTTTTTTCACGGGCAAAACGCAAATAAACCGGTCCTTTGTAACGCGCTGCCGCTAAAGTTGCCTTACGAGTTTCGATCACATCAGCTGGCGCAATCACAACCAAATTAGGAATGCAGCGGGTAATGGCAATATCTTCAAGACCTTGATGAGTGGCGCCATCCGGCCCAACTGACACTCCAGCATGCGCGCCAGTTAATTTAACATTGGCATTAGAATAGCAAACACTTACACGCAATTGATCCCAATTGCGACCCGGGCAAAAAACTGCATAAGTAGAAACAAAAGGAATTTTTCCAGCCAAAGCTAAGCCCGCTGCCAATCCCATCATATTTTGTTCCGCAATACCGGTTTCAATGAATCTCTCAGGAAATTCTTTTTGAAACATTGCCGAGCGAGTGGAATCAGAAAGATCAGCGCATAAAACAACAACATTGGGATTTTCTTTGCCAGCCAACACCAAACCCTCACCATAACCATCACGAGTTGGTTTTTGTTCGACATCAGGATCAAATAATTTTGGATTAAGTTTTGCGTTTGGATTAATCATATTTTTAATCTGCCTCACTCATAATTCGACCTTGTAAAGTGCGCAGCTCTTTTAAGGCTTTAGCTGCTTCTTCTGGATTTGGAGCTTTGCCATGCCATTCCGGCTTCCATTCCATAAAATCAACTCCTTTGCCGGGAATAGTATGACAAATTATCATTACCGGCTTTTCATAAATTGATTTGGCATGCTCTAAAGCATTAACAATTTCTTCAATATTATGGCCATCAACTTCTAATACTTTCCAATTAAATGCCTCATATTTTGCTTTTAATGGTTCCAAAGGCATTACATCTTCTGTAAAACCATCAATTTGAATGTTGTTGCGATCCATTAAGAAAGTTAAATTATCGAGTTTGTGTTTTCCAGCAAACATTACTGCTTCCCACGTTTGGCCTTCTTGTTGTTCGCCATCGCCAGCAATACAATAAACTTGCCATTTCTTTTTATCCATTTTTGCCGCATAAGCCAAACCAACAGCAATGGAAGCGCCTTGAGCTAATGGGCCAGAAGTATTATCAACACCAGGGGTTGTGCCGAAATGCGGATGGCCTTGTAAGCGTGAACCAAATTTTCTTAACGTTTTTAATTCTTCAACAGGAAAAAAGCCTGCCCGAGCCAAAGCAGCATAATGAACCGGGCAAATATGACCATTGGACAAAATAACACGATCCCGATCTTCCCAATTGGGATTTTTAGGATCAATGTTTAGAATACCACTGAAATACAAAGCAGCAAAAACATCAGCCATTCCTAAACTGCCAGCTGAATGGCCAGATTTTGCTTCCAAAAGCATTTCAATGACATCGCAACGCAACTGCATTGCAATTTCATTTAATTCTTTTAATTTTTTATCAGTTAGAAGCATATTAAATATTTTCTAAAAATTTTATTTTTTCTTCGACCTTGTTTAAATCCGAAAAAAGATAAGAAGAGGAGCAAATAATATCAGCGCCGGCTGCTTTGATTAATGGCGCTGTATCATTGTTAACTCCCCCATCAACCTCAATAGTTAAATGCGGATATTTTGCTTTAAGATTTTTAATTTTTTCCAGATTAGAAAAATTAAAAATTTGACCAGCAGGTCCGGCAGAAACAGCTAAAATTTGGACAAAATTGATTTTGTTTAAATATGGTTCCAGCGCCTCCCAAGGGGTTTTTGTTTCAATTGCCAAACCTAATTCTTTCTGATATTGATGAGTTAATTTCAAAATTTCTTCAAAAGCTTTTTCATCAATTGTTTCTAAATGAACAATAATTCTTTTAACGAGCGGAATCTTTAACCATCTTTCAACAATTAATTCCGGATGCTCCACCATTAAATGAATTTCAAATCGGGCAAAGGTCTCAAGTTTTAATAAATCTTCGGGATTATTCCAAGTTTCATAGTTAGTAAATTTACCATCAGCGATGTCTAATTGAATTAAATCAACCAGATTTTCCACTAGCTTAATCTTTTTTTCGATTTCTTCGAAAGTTTTTTCATTTATTGTTGGAATGAGTTGCATTTTCTTTTTCTTCAATTTGTTTTAAACGACGGATATATTTTTCTGCCTGAATAAAATCCGTATTTAACCAAATGCGAATGATTTTTTTCGCTGCGGAAAAAGAAACAAAGTTAGCTCCTAAGCACAAAATATTAGCATTTAAATGTTCGCGGGATTGCTGAGCGGCTTTTTTAGTTGTTACAGAAACAGCGCGAATACCTTTAATTTTGTTAGCAGCCATTGCCATTCCTAAGCCCGTTGTACAAACTAAAATTCCTTTTTCGCCGGTTTGAGCCACTTTCTCCGCTACTTTAAAAGCAAAAATTGGAAAATCATCATGCGGATCATAAACTAAATTGCCTAAATCTTCAAATTCTATCTCTGATTTTTTGAGAAATTCTTTGATTTTTTCTTTAAATTTGAAACCGCCGTGATCAGCGCCAATGTAAATCATAATTTAATTATAGCACTAATTTTGAATTCTATATAGAGTATAGTCGGAATTTTCAAAAACTGGATTAAAATACTGCCTAAAATATGAATAATTTATAATCCAGGGACTAGCGGCTTTTTTATCCACAAGAATATAATGGGGATTATATTTACTAATTAATTGATAGACATTATCAGTTCCTTGAAAAATTTCTAAAATTTCTTCTCTTCTTTCTTGGTAATTAATGCCTCGCGACCAAAGCCAACCATCATAGCCCATAATAATTTGGCGGCCAGCTAAAGAACTAATAGGATTATTGTGTTTGTCGGTTGTTAAAAAGATGTCGGTTGGCTTAGTGTTTTTTAAAACAAAATTTGCCAATTGTTGATCAGCCGGCGTATAGAGAACATATTTAATTGTTCGTTCGCGCTGAGTAGTTATCAATCCAGGAATGATTGTTAAAAAAACAAAAACTAAAACTGCCAATTTAACAAGTTTATTTTTTCTTTCCCATAAATTATTTAAATAAAAAGCAATAATTATGACACTGAGTAAAAACCAGAAAACAAAAATTTTCATATTATCCCATACCCAAGGTTGAAAAACGAAAATATTGGGTAAAACAAAAAGAATCAAACTAGCGCCATAAAAACTTGTAATTTTATAATGAGAATCTAATTTTGGTAATTTAATAAGTGCGAGAATTAGAAAAATAAAATAGAACCCCAAATTTTTTAACCAAAACCACCAGAAAAATTCGCCCTGAGCCATCCAACCCAATTGAAAACGGAAAAACGATTTATTGTTTAACGGGAAAAGCCATAACACCGGTCCAATGGCTAAAACAATAACTGGCAGAGCGCAAATAACCCAATCTTTTAATTTGAATTCTTTAAAAACCAACCACTGAATAATAAAAAGCGAGAAACAAAAAATGATTAAAGCCAAAAAAAGATGCGTATGAATAAAGGGCATAAGACCAATAACAACTCCTGCCCAAAAAAGATTTTTAACCTTTTTTGTCTCCCAATAATTCCAAATAAAAATTAAAGCTAAACAAGTAAAAATCAGACCCAAAATAATAACTCTTTGAGGCAAAAGAAAATCAGCAATTAAATTAGAAAATTCAATATGATGCTCAGAAAGATGAGTAAATTGAAAAGGTTGATTGTTTAAAAACTTAATTAAAGAAAGATCGGTTTTGAAATATTCTCTAAAAAAATAGTAGAGACCAAAAATTGAGCCATTAAAAACAAATAAAAACGGCGCCAGAAAAGCCGCCCAGCGTTTTTTGGTGATTTTTAAAACAAGAAGATAAATTAAATAAATAAGAATTATTAAACCCAAAAAACTCGGAATAATAATTGCCCAGCGCAAGCTCAAGCCAATTTTCATTAAAAGAGTAGATAAATAATCAAAAATAAAAGGATAACGCAATTTTTCACCTAAATAAATCGGATCGCTCTTTAAAGTATTAATCAATCCCCTTTCTTTGAAGCTGTTAATTAATGTTAAATGATATGGCAAATCTCCCCAAGTTGAACCGCTTGAATAAAGATTGCCATTAATATTTAAAAGGATGTGTGAGGAAAGTAAATCAAAAAATAAAAAACCAAAAAATAAAAGCAAGATAATCACCTCCCATTTATTGCTCAAAAATTTTTTGATTTTTTCACCCATAAACTTTATAAAGCAGCAATTTTCAGCAAATGATTGAGTAAACTCATTGCATATCCCCATTCATTATCATACCAAACCAAAACTTTCACTAGATCGCCATCAATAACTTTAGTAAATGATAAATCGGCAATGCTTGGATGTGGATTAGCAATTAAATCCGTTGAAACAACTGGATCGGAAACAACTGTTAAAATCCCTTGCCAGCGTGGCTGTTGAGCCGCATTTTTTAAAATCTGGTTAATTTCTTCAACAGAAGTTGGACGATTAGCCACAAAAGTAATATCTGCCAAAGAAACAGTTGGAACAGGAGTGCGAATGGAAATGCCATCAAAAATACCGTCAAGTTCTTTAATGACCTTTCCGACAGCAATGGCAGCGCCCGTTGTTGATGGCACAAGGTTAATGGCTGCCGCGCGACCCCTTCTTAAATCTTTTGCATCCGGCCCATCAACGATTTTTTGCGTAGCAGTATAAGCATGAGTTGTGTTTAAAATGGCTTTTTTGATTCCTACTGATTCTAGTAAAACCGCTAAAACAGGCGCAATAGCATTGGTAGTGCAAGAACCATTAGAAGTAATATTTGTTTTAGAAATCAAATCATCATTGATGCCACAAATAATAGTAGCGCCTTTAGTTAAACTTCCATCATCGTCTTTGGCTGGCGCAGTAATTACAACTCTTTTGGCTCCAGCTTGAAGATGAACGCTGGCTTTTTCAAAACTTTCAAAAACGCCAGTAGCCTCAACAACCACATCAATATTTAAATCTTTCCAAGGCAATTCTAATGGATCTTTTTTCTGGAAAAATAAAATTTCATGGCCATCAACAATTAATTTTTGATTTTCATTAGTTTCGGTTTTAATTTCTTTGTTGTAAATTCCATAAACCGAATCGTATTTTAAAAGATAAGCCAAGGTATTAACATCGGCCAAATCATTAATAGCGACAATTTCGATATTTGGGTTTTGAAATGCTTGTCTAAAAAAGATTCGACCAATTCTTCCAAAACCATTAATAGCAATTCTTATTTTTTTCATAATTTTTTTATTTTCTTTTTAGCGACTTTATATAAAAGACCTTATTATTATGTATTATAACCGATTTTTAAATTATTTTAAATTTTTAAGCCAGAAGGCGCCAATGCCAAAAGCAACGGAAACATTAAGAGATTCTTTCTTACCGCTCAAAGGAATTTCAACAATTTTATCGCATAATTGAAGATATTTTTTGTTAACTCCTTTTACTTCATTGCCAACAATAAGAGCAATTTTATCATATTTTTTTGGCAGTTTTTTCAATTTAGTAATGTTGATGCTTTGAGGATGAAGTTCTAAAGCAATTAAATAATACCCCTCTTTTTTTAATTGCTGGAGAATTTTAAGAGTTTGTCGCTTCTTTTCCCAATTTAAAAATTCTTCAGCGCCTAAAGCAGTTTTGTGAATAATTCTTTTGTGATGTAAAGTGTCTGGCGCTGGCGTGATGCCGCCCAAATAAATTTTTTTAAATCCCATTGCCTCGGCTGTCCGAAAAATCGAGCCAACATTTAATAAACTTCTAATATTATCTAAAACTGCCACCAATTCTTTTTTCATTATCAACATTTTATAAATAAAAAATCCCGAGATCAACCTCGGGATTTTTTAAGCGCTTAGTATTCTTCGGGCATCGTTGAATGATTATGCTCGTTTTCTTTCTTTTCTGGTAAATCAGCTACTACTGCTTCGGTAATCAAAAGCATTGAAGCGCAAGAAACAGCATTTTGTAAGGCTGATCGAGTTACTTTAGTAGGATCAACTATACCTGCTTTTACTAAATCTTCGTATTGTCCAGTTGCAGCGTTAAAACCAAAATTCTCATCATTAGATTTCAAAATTTCATTCACTACTACTTCCCCATTTTCGCCAGCATTTTCAGCAATTTGTTTTACCGGCGCTTTCACTGCTTCTAAAATAATTGAAGCACCAACAAATTTCGCAAAATCTTTTGGATCTTTTCTTAATTCTTCTAAAATTGGTTTGCATTTTTCTGAAGCGCGCAATAAGGCAATACCGCCACCAGGCACAATTCCTTCCTCAATAGCAGCCTTCGTTGCAGCAATGGCATCTTCAATACGATGCTGTTTTTCTTTTTGTTCAACTTCCGTAGCAGCGCCAACTTTAATCACTGCCACACCACCAGAAAGCTTTGCTAATCGTTCTTGAAGTTTTTCTTTATCAAATTCTGATTCGGCTTTTTCTAAAAGCATTTTTACTTGTTTAATTCTTTTTTCAATTTCTGTCTTGGAGCCGCGTCCGTCAACAATGGTAGTTTTTTCTTTATCAACAATCACTCTTCGGGCGCCACCCAAAACAGAAACATCAGCATTTTCTAATTTGCGGCCCAACTCTTCCGAAACTACCTCGGCGCCACAAATAACCGCAATATCCTGGAGCATTTCTTTTCTTCGATCACCAAACCCAGGAGCTTTAACCGCGACGGCATTAAAAATACCGCGCAATTTATTAACAATTAATGTTGCTAGCGCTTCGCCATCAACATCATCCGCAATAATCAAGAGATTTTTCTTGCCTGTTTGAATAATTTTTTCTAAAAGAGAAAGAATATCAGTGACAGCAGAAATTTTTTTATCTGTAATTAAAATATATGGATCATCGAGAACCGCCTCCATTTTTTCGGGGTTAGTAACCATATAAGCAGAAACATAACCTCGATCAAATTGTAATCCCTCAACCACTTCTTTGGTTAAACCAAGTGTTTGTGATTCCTCAACGGTAATCACGCCGTCTTTTCCGGCCTTCTCGATAACCTCGGCAATTAAATTGCCGATTTCACTATCCCGAGCAGAAATGGTTGCTACCTGCGCAATTTCTTCTTTGCTAGAAATAGTTTTAGACATTTGTTTTAAATTCTGAACAAGTGCTTCTGTTGCTTTCTCCATTCCTTTTTTCATTCCAATTGGATCAACACCAGCCTCAACATTTTTTAATGCCTCAGTAATTAATGATTGAGCTAAAAGAGTTGCGGTCGTTGTTCCATCACCAGCCACATCGTTAGTCTTTGAAGCAACTTCTTTCACTAATTCCGCACCGATGTTTTCAATTTTATCTGGTAATTCAATTTCTTTAGCAATTGTAACGCCATCCAAAGTAACAACCGGCGCTCCATAACCTTTTTCTAAAACAACAGCGCGCCCCTTTGGCCCAAGAGTGATTTTGACGGCATTGGCTAATTTATCAACTCCTTTTTTGAGTTGCATTCTTGCTTGACTACTAAATAAAATTTGTTTCGCCATAATTTTTTAACTTACCTCTCCCCTAAAAAGGGTTCGAGATAAGCTTTATTCAATAATCGCAATAATATCATCTTCTTTTGCGACCAAATAATCTTTTTTATCAATTTTTATTTCTGATGGACCGTATTGGTGAAAAATAACGATATCTCCGACTTTTACTTCAACAGGAATTCTAATGCCATCATCTTTCATCCGACCAGGACCAACAGCTACAACTTTACCTTTTTGAGGTTTTTCACGTTCGGCTGTTTCAGGCAAAATAATGCCTGCTTCTGTGACCATTTCTTCTTTAATTGGTTCCAAAATAATATGATCAGATAATGGTTTAAGATTCATATTTTTTTGATTAATATAAAATTAGCATTCGCGACCTTTGAGTGCTAATTAGAAATTTTAATCAGTTAGAAGTTGTTGTCAAGGCCAAAAATTTATTAATGAATGTTTAAAAGTCGATTAATAAATTATATCTATTTCCAAATGCCGCGCAGAAAATTTTTTAATTGAATCCAGCTTTTTCTTGATTTTGATTCTTTTACTTCGCGATATTTCTTAATCTGACGTTTTAAATCTGCTTCAACGATATCAATGCCACTTCGAATATCAGTAGCATATTTAGCGGCGCGCAAAATTTTTCCTGGCACTTCTAAATTAACTTCTACATAAAATACTGTTCCTTTTTGATGATGAGACTCGCGACTAATCTCACAATCCAATTGCAAATTTTCTTTTTCATCTAAGCGGGCTAAATATCTTTCAATTAAAGAGGACATTTTATCTTCAAGATAGGCTTTTATTTCATCAGTTAATTCCACATCTTTTGTTTTTAAATTAATGTTCATAATTTTTGATGTTTTATTCGACTGAATTAAAAATTGCCTAAATAACGGATTTCTTCCTCTAATTTAATACCAAATTTTTCTAAAACCTTTTGTTTGGCTAATTTAATCAGTTCATAAACATCTTTAGCAGTGGCATTGCCCAAATTAACAAAGAAATTGGCATGCTGAGAAGAAATTTGAGCGCCGCCAATTTGATAACCTTTTAATCCACATTCTTCAATTAAATAGCCAACCGGAATTTTTCCGCCTTTTATTTTAGCCGGAGGAATTTTCGCCAATTGTTCATCGCTGACTTTGCTGAGCGGAATGTTTTTAAAAACACAGCCGGCTGATGGTTGAGAAGGAGTTTTAACTGCTCTTTCTTTGGAATATTCTATCACTTTTTGCTGAACCAAGTTCTTATCGCCTTTCTTCAAAAAAATTTCAGCGCTCAAAATAATAAAACCATTCTTTTTAAAAACGCTATCGCGATAATCAAATTGACACTCTTCGGGCGAAAATTCTTTAATTTCAAAATTTTTCGGATCCAAAGCTTTAACTTTTAAGACACATTGGGACATACTCTCTCCATAAGCACCAGAATTGCCACAAATTGCGCCACCAACTGTTCCGGGAATGCCAGCCGCCCATTCCAATCCTTCCCCACCTATTTCGATGGCTTTTGATAACAGTTTTGATAATGGTGTGCCAGCATCAACTGATAAAACAAAACCATCCCCAGTATTTTTTACTTCAATCTCACTTAAACTTTTAAGTTTAATAACAACTCCCTTAAAACCGCTATCACTTACTAATAAATTAGAACCACCGCCCAAAATAAAAATGGGTTTTTTCATTTGTTGAGCAAGAGAAATGGCTTCTTTTAATTCGTCTAAAGTAGAACTTTCATAAAAATATTCTGCTGGCCCACCAATTTTAAAAGTTGTTAGTTGTGCCAAAGGCACATTTTTTTGAAATTCAATTTTAGTCATATTCCGTTCCATTCTGGCCCGCAGGCGGTTGACTCCAATTACCATTTAAGTGAGTGCTCAACCCGCGGGCCAGAATGGAACCGAATCTCTTATTTATTATAATCGAGTTTTTAACTTTGACAAATTAAATAGAAGAAAACCGCCCCTAAGGGCGGCTTTCCACGGTAATTGGATTTCCTAAACGGCTAAACGTTCAGGAAAAGCACTCACTTCATTGTCTATTATACTCAAAACAACTGCTTTGTCAAGTGATTTTAAATTCTAGATTTTGGTATTGGTGGGCATGGGAGGGATCGAACCTCCGGCCTCTGTCTTATCAGGACAGCGTTCTACCACTGAACTACATGCCCAAACTGTTTATTTTTAAGAAGTAGGAGTTGGAGAAGGAGTTGGTGACGCAGCTGTTGGCGAAGGAGAATTGGTGGGAGTTGGTGAAGGAGTTGATTTTGGCGTTGCTGATGGACTTATTGTTGCGGTCGGAGTCGGTTTAATGGTTGGTTTTGAAGGAGTAGCTGTGGGTGTTGAGGTGGCTGATTGATTTATTTCAAGCGTGCTTGTACCGCTTGATCCTTCTTTAATTTCAGCTGGAGTCGAGGTAGAAACAGTCGAACTGGAAACTTCCTCATTAACTAAAGGTGCAGTCGTTGTCGCGTTTTTATTTACTTCTTCTAAAAGTTTTTCTAATTCTTCGCCTGTTATTTTAATTTTTTCTTTAATTTCATTAAATCCTTTAAGATCAAATCCTTCCAAGTTAACATTCGTTTCTTTTGCTGATTGGAAGATCAGATTCATTTGGGCAACAACAAAATTAATAAAATATCCAACAACGCCAATCAATGCTATTATTATAATAATCGCAATAACGATAAAAATCAAGTTCTGCTGCTGCAATTGCTTGCGATTCAATTCTTTTGGATTAAAAGTGTTATTTTTATTTTTGGAAGAAATTAACCCCATAATTTTATTTCTGAATAAAAATCCGTCCCTCGATATTATAAGAAATTAATTCCTCTGTAGAAGTACTTGACCCTGAAATATTGGCAATATTAAAAGTATAAAAGTCCACATAATAAGGAAATTCTTTTAAATCTTTCAAGAAATTAATAAAATCAGAAAATTTTCCTCGAATATTCATTGAAAAAATTGCTTGGTCAATATTTTGATAAATTGCTTTCTTTTCTTCTTGATTTGCAACATCTTTAAAAACCAAACCCAATTCCAAATTATGTTTATTGGCTAATTGATTAATGGCATCACTGAAATCAATAAGATGAGTTTTGTCAGGAATTAATTTTTTTACTGCTTCATTATAAACAAGAATTGCTTTGGCATTTTTTTGTAAATTACTGTAGAGCTCGGATTGCTCTAAAAGTTGATTATATTCGGTTCGTAACTGTTTAATGGCCATGCTCTGTTTTTTAATATTAGAAAATGAGATAATGATAGCGATAATGGCTATTAAAATAATAATGCCAAAAATAATCAATGGCTTTAACACTCTTTTATCAATTACAGGAATAAAACTTTTCTTTTTATTATTAGCTTTTTGGTTTTGCTCGGCCATATTTTACAAATTTTTCAAAATCCTATATATTATAAAGTAAAATGCCTCTAAACGCAAATCTTTAATTTATCATACCATAAAATATGTCAAATTTAAATGAGAAAATCTACTATAATGCTTTAAATATTGCTACAAACAGCAATTTTAGCTTAATGGCTAAATTAAAAGATTTTTTTGGTTCTTTTGAAAAAGTCTGGGAACAAGATGATTATAATGAATTTTCTAATGCCTTTCCCCAATTTGCTCTTGATACGATTCAAAATTTCTATCAACAAAAGCAAAGCCTTGATCCATTAAAAGAATGGCAGAAATTAGAACAATTGGGTGATCAATTAATTTTAAAAGATGAAGAAAATTATCCACCGCTTTTAAAAGAAATTCCTGATGCGCCTTTGGGAATCTATCAAAAAGGCACATATGACTCGAATTTAATTCCTTTAGCAATTGTTGGCACACGAAAACCAACAAGTTATGGTAAAACTGCTGCAGAAAAAATTACGAAAGAATTGGCTGAAAGAGGTTTTTTAATTATTAGTGGTTTGGCTTATGGCATTGATACTATTGCGCATCAAACTGCTTTAGAAAATAAAACCCAAACTATTGCTATTTTGGGTTCAGGAGTCAATATTATTTTCCCCCAAGTTAATAAAAAATTAGCAGAAAAAATAATTGAAAACGGTGCTTTAATTTCTGAATATCCATTAGACACCCCGCCATTAAAACATCATTTTCCTGCGCGCAATCGCATTATTAGTGGTTTAGCTTATGGAACAGTTGTTATTGAGGCACCAATTAAATCCGGTTCTTTAATTACTGCCCGTTTTGCCTTAGAACAGAATCGTGAAGTTTTTGCGGTGCCGGGATCAATTTTTTCTCCTAACTCCGAAGGCGTTCATCAGCTAATAAAATCCGGTGCTAAATTAGTTCATATTATCGATGATATTTTAGAGGAGTTAACAATGATTGATGATTCAAAAATTCAAAAGAATCTCTCCCAGCATATTTTGCCTTTAGAATCTTTAACTGTTGAAGAAAAGAAAATTTTGGATATTATAAAACAAGCTAACAAGCCGCTTCTAATTGATGAAATTGTTAATTTGTCTCAATTGGATGTTGGAACGGTTAATCAGATTATCACTTTATTAGAATTAAAAAATTTGATTAAATTAGAAGCTGATGGCTATCGTCTTAAATTTTAATTATGGCAAGTAAAATAAAAAGTTTAGTCATTGTCGAATCACCAACTAAGGCTAAAACCATTAGCCATTTTTTGGATAACAATTATCATGTCGAAGCTTCTTATGGACATATAAGAGATTTACCGAAATCAAAATTGGGTATTGATATTGAAAATAATTTTGAGCCTCATTATATAGTTATCCGCAAAAACCAAAAGCAATTAACCAAACTTAAAAAATTAAGCACTCAAAGCAAAGAAATTATTTTAGCCACTGATGAAGATCGCGAAGGTGAGGCAATTGCTTGGCATCTTAAAGAAGTACTTTTAAATAATGGGGATTTGAAAGATAAAATTATTAAAAGAATCGCGTTTCATGAAATTACTGAATCAGCTATTAAAAATGCTCTTCTTCATCCGCGGGATATTAATATGAATTTGGTTTATGCCCAGCAAGCAAGAAGAATTTTAGATCGTTTAGTAGGATATCTTCTCTCCCCTTTTCTCTGGAAAAAAATGTTTCATGGATTATCAGCTGGCCGCGTCCAATCAGCCGCTCTGCGTTTAATTGTTGACCGGGAAAATGAAAGAAAACAATTTCAACCGCAAGAATACTGGACCATTATTGCTGAACTTCTAACTAAAAACAAAGAAAAATTTCAGGCAGAGCTTTATAAAATTAATGATAAAATTTTAGAAAAATTAGCCATTAAAAATAAAGAGACTGCTGAAAAAATTAAATCCCAGCTGGAAAAAGCAGAATATCAAATTATTAACATTACCGAAAAAATCACCCGCAGAAAACCATTACCACCATTTATTACCAGTACTCTTCAACAAGAAGCCTTCAAACGATTAAGATTTAGCTCAAAACAAACAATGCTTTTGGCCCAAAAACTCTATGAGGGTGTTGATTTTGGTAAAGGACCGTTTGGTTTAATTACCTATATGCGAACCGATTCGGTTAATCTTTCGGAAGAATCATTGAATAAAGCCAAACAAGTTATTATCAATCTTTTTTCAGAAAAATATTACGAGCGACATCAATATAAAAACAAATCTCGTTTGGCTCAAGAAGCGCATGAGGCTATTAGGCCAACAGATCCTCAAATTTTGCCCGAGGATCTAAAAGGCAAAATCGATAATAAGCTTTATAAACTTTATAAATTAATCTGGCAAAGATTTATTGCTTCTCAAATGAAAGAAGCAGAAATTAAAAAATTAGTTATTGATATTAAAGCAAAAACTGATAAAGATAGTTATTTCTTTAAAGCTATTGGCAATCAATTGAGTTTTGATGGGTTTTTGAAGGTTTATCCGATTAGTTTTGAAGAAGTTGTTTTGCCGAAAGTTTCTCTTAATGAAATTCTTAATTTAGAAAAAATAAACACCTTACAACATTTTACTGAGCCGCCAGCTCGCTATTCGGAGGCTAGTTTGATTAAAACACTTGAGGAATATGGAATCGGCCGGCCCTCAACTTATGCTACAATCATTTCAATTTTAAAACAACGCCGCTATGTTGAATTGGATGAAAATAAAAAATTTGCACCAACAGAAATAGGCTTTTTGGTTAATGATATCTTGACTAAACATTTTCCGCAAATTGTTGATATTGGTTTTACCGCAAAAATTGAGGAAGATTTGGATAAAATTGCTGAGGGCAAAAAGGACTGGCTTTCAGTAACAAAAGAATTTTATATTCCTTTTAAAGAAAATTTGGACAAGAAATATATTGAGGTTGAAAAAAATGTCATTACTGAGAAAACTAATGAAAAATGCGAATTATGCGGCGCTGATTTAGTTATTAAATATGGCCGTTACGGAAAATTTTTGGCTTGCTCTAATTTTCCGAAATGCAAATTTACTAAAAGTTTAAATAATAATCACAACAATCAAACTCAAATTCCTTGTCCGAAATGCAAAGAAGGTTTTGTAGTAATTCGCCGGACTAAAAAAGGAAAAATATTTTATGGCTGCTCCCGATATCCGGAATGCGATTTTTTTTCCTGGCAAAAACCAGAAAATAATTCTGAAAAATAAATAATTATTTCTTTTTCTTTCTTAAAAATGCCGGCATGTCTTCTAAAGAAGTGTCTATTGGAGGCAATGCCTCCTCTTTAATTTCTATTGGCGGAATTTCTGATGGTTTTTTAATTAATGGTTTTTCGCTAGCTGTTTGATATGGTTGATATTTATTTGAATTTTCAAAGCCAGCCGCAATAATCATTATTTTGATTTCTCCTTTCTTCATTTTTGGATCTTCCATTGCACCAAAAATAATTTTTGCTGAAGGATCAACAATTTCGGTAATAACGCGTGCTGCTTCGTTAATTTCAGTCATTGTCAAACTTGAATCACCAATGATATTAAATAACACTCCTCGAGCCATATGCGGCGAATATTCAAATAAAGGCGAACTCAAAGCATTTTTCGCGGCGGTTACTGCTCGATTCTCGCCAACTGCTTTCCCCAATCCAATTAAAGTCATTCCGGCATTTTGTAAAATAGTTTTTACATCAGAAAAATCAACATTAATAATTCCCGGGGTGTTAATCAAATCACTAATGCCTTTTACTGATTGCTTTAAAATATCATCAATTAATTCAAATGCTTTATACAAAGGCGTTGAATTATCGATAATATTAAAAATACGATCGTTGGGAATCACAATATAGGAATCTACTTTATCTCTTATTTTCGTTAATGCCTCCTCAGCAATTTGGGATCTTTTGCTTCCTTCAAAAGAAAAAGGTTTAGTCATAATAGCAACCGTCAAAACGCCTAATTGCTGGCAAATATCAGCAATTACTGGCGTTGCGCCAGATCCAGTACCGCCGCCCAATCCACAAGTCAAAAAGACTAAATCTGCGCCTTTTAAAGCTTCTTCAATTTGCGGTCTTGCTTCTTCAGCAGCCTGACGTCCTAATTCTGGATTCATGCCTGTTCCCATTCCTCGAGCAATATTTTTTCCAATATGAATTTTTCTTTTAATACCTGTTTTATATAAATCTTGTAAATCAGTATTAATGGCAATAAATTCGACACCTTGAACTTTTGATTGTTTCATTCGAGATAAAATATTGCCACCTGCCCCACCAATGCCAACAACTTTAATAACCGGCATCGCTTCCAAATGAGGTATCTGCATTTCCTTATTATTTTTTGCTTGCTTGTTTTTTGATTTTGTTTTTTTGGAAATTTTTTCCTTTTTTGATTCTTGAATTACTTGAACGGGGATTTTTTTCACAGTTTCATTAGCTAAATTTAATGCCGTTTTTGGCAGTAACGGTTTCTTTTTGAGGTTAATTTTTTTAACCTTTTTTATTTGTATTTTTGCCTTTTTTATTTTATTAACCTTTTTTGTGCTTTTTGATTTTTTGTTGGTTTTTATTTTCATATTTTTTAATTACTTAGGGTAAAAAGATTTTAATAAACTTTTTGAGCTTCTGCAAGATGGGCGATTTTTCGGGTAAACTAATTTTTTTACTAACAATAGTATTATTTAAACCCCAGCACAATAATCCGCTTACTACCGCAAAAGAAGGATCGTCAATTAAATCAATAAATTTTTCATTCGTCTCTTTATCATACTCTAAATTAATTGGATAACCAATTTTTGCTGGCAGTTTTAGATATTTTTTTGTAAAATCAACCATTCCAGGCAATTTACTGCCTCCACCAACCAAAACCACTCCAGCCGCTAACTTATTAAAACTATTAGTCTTTTTAATTTCATTATTCAAAAGGTTAAAGATATCTTCTAATCGCGCCTCAATAATTTCGGATAAATATTTTTTGTTAATCTCATAATCGATTTCTTTGGTAATTTTGGAAAGATTGATATTTTCTTTGCGATTAACATCATTTGATAAAGCATAACCAAAAGTAATTTTAATTTTCTCCGCCACCTCCAGAGGAATTTTTAAACAAATGGCTATGTCATGAGTGATACTATTAGCGCCTAGATTTAAAACGCCACTTTCAATCAATTTATCATCTTCAAAAATAGCAAAAGTAGTATTTTCTGCTCCTAAATCAACAATCATCGAACCAACATTCATCTGTTTTTTGGATAAACAAGAATAAGCAGCAGCCAAAGGACTAAAAACTTTATCAATAATGTTCTTTTTTATTTCCCCAAAACCTTTCTCTAAGGTTTTAATATGGGGATTCAAAGTTTCAATGATAGCCGCTTCCATTTCTAAGCGATAGCCGTGCATGCCAATTGGATCTTTAATATTAGTTAGATCATCTACGGTAAAATTTCTGGGAATAATATGTAAAATAGTTTTATTGCTGGTTTCTGTTTGAGAATCTTTAATTTTTTCGTGCAATTGATTAATATCATTAGCTGTAATTTCGCCGTCTCCCCTACTCACTCCACCAAAAGTTCTTGTAATTTTGAAGGTTGAATGAGGCGAAGCAATATTAACAATCACATTTTTACCAGAAACACCTAATTTTCCTAAATCTTCAAAAGTTTCAAATAAAGTATTAACAAAAGCTCCGTAATCATTTATGGAGCCCTTGTTTATCCCATCTGACGGTCTTTCCAAAACAGCATTAATTTTAATTTTAAAATCTTTCGTTGACTGTCCGGCCAATACTTTAATATTTTGATTGCCTATATCTAATGCAATAATAGGCTTCATTATTTATTTGGGCAGATTAATAAATGACCATTTGGGATTTCTTAATAATTTCTTAATTAATTTAGGGTCTTCTTTCCCTTTAATAATCCCTCTTTTTTGAAGAGCCAAAATTTTTTCTTTGATTTGCGCACGATAAACTGCTGATTGCTTTTTGCGATTGCGATTTGGTTCAGGTTCGTAAAAACGGCGTGAGCGAACTTCTTCTAAAATACCCGCCTGCTTCAAAGCGCGATTAAATCTTAAAAGAAAATTATTAATTGGCTCATTTGGTTTTTTATTTACCTCGATAGCCATAATTATTTTTAGATTTCTTTAAGCGGCCGATTAAAAGAACCACTTAATAAATGAAGATGAACGTGGTCAATTAATTGGCCAGCTCCTCGACCGACATTAATTACCAATTTATAGCCTTGTTCTACAATGTTTAATTGATGGGCAACTTGTTTGGCTGCATAAAGCATCTCACCCATTAATTCCTTATCTATTTCTTCTATTTCATTAACACTGTTAATATGTTTTTTTGGTACAATTAAGAGGTGAATTTCTGCTTTCGGATTAATATCTTTGAAAACAATAATTTTGTCTTTTTCAAAAACGATCTCTGAAGGAATTTCTCGATTAATAATTTTGCAAAAAACACAGTCGTTCATATTATTCAATCGTTTTAATAATATCATTTTTAAATCGTTTTTTCAACGCATCGACTAAGGTATCACCATTAATAATTTCCTGAACGCTTGCTCGCATATCTCTTAAAATAACAGTATTGTCCAATGCTTCTTTTTGGCCAATGATAATGACATAGTGCGCACCCATTTTATCTGCTTGTCGTAATTGAGCCTTAAGCGATTCATGAGCAAATGATTCGCCAGCTTGGATATTAGCCTTTCTTAAAATTTCTAAATATTTTAAAGCTTTTTGCTTTGCCAATTCACCAATTGCCACAATAAAAACTTTTGATTTTGGCCCTTCTATCTTCTGATTTTTCTTTAATAATTCAACTAATCTCTCAACGCCGGCCGCGCCACCAACTGCTGGCGTTGGTTTGCCGCCAAGCATTTCTACTAAATAATCATAGCGACCACCGCCACACAAAGCCAAATTATCATCAGATTTTCTAATTTCAAAAACGGTTTTTGTATAGTAATCTAATCCTCTCACTAAGTATGGGTTAATTGTATAAGGCAAACCCAAACCTTCCAAATACTCTAGAACTTGTTTAAAGTGATGACGGCATTCAGGACATAAATAATCAAGCATTTTTGGCGCATCAGCTTTTAAAGCTTGGCAGCTTTCATTTTTACAATCTAAAATTCTTAAGGGATTAGTTTTCAAACGATTTTTACAATCAGTGCATAAAAATTTTCTTTTAGAGCGGAAATAATTTTTGAGTTCTTTATGCCAGAGAGGACGGCAATTATCGCAACCAATCGTATTGATCTCAATAACTAAATTCTTTAATTTTAATTCAGTGAAAAGATTATAGAAAAGTTGAATAATTAAAACATCATAAACTGGATCACTCGAGCCCAAAATTTCAAAATTACATTGCCAAAATTGTCGATAACGACCACGCTGCGGCTGCTCATAGCGGAAAACAGGACCCCAGGAAAAAAGTTTGACCGGTTTTGACCAATTAAACATGCCGTTTTCTAAATAGGCACGAATAATATTGGGTGTAAATTCGGGGCGCAAAGAAAGCTGGTCTTTGCCCGGAGTTTTTAAATTGAACATCTGTTTCTGGACAACATCGCTTGTTGGACCAGTGCCATGCAAAAACAATTTAGTTTCCTCTAAAATTGGCGTTTCAATTTGGCCAAATCCATAAAATTCGGCCAACTCCTCAACTACTTTAAAAATTTTGCGGCGAAGAGCATTTTCTTCTGGCAAAATATCAGGCATTCCTTTTGGCGCCAGAAGAATATTTTTCATTTTTGGTCTTTTAATTTTATTTTTGAAAAAATCCTTGGGTCTTCTTCCCATATTTTTAATATTGATATTGGACCGTTGAAAATGCTTTGACCGAATTAAATGGCCAAACTCTTAATCGAACAATACCAACAATTTTATCTCTATAGAGTACCCCCCAGGCGCGTGAATCATAACTAGCATAACGATTATCTCCTAAAACAAAATATTCGTTATTGCCAAGTTTAATATCAACATCACCAGGAGTTTTAGCATCTAATAAATATAACTCATTAAGAAGCAGACCATTAGGATGTGAATTATTATAAATTCTTATTTCTCCATCTTTTATAACGATACGTTCATTAGGCAAACCGATAATTCTTTTAATATAATAATCACTTTGCGCTCGAGGTGGATGAAAAACAATAACCTCACCCCGCGCCGGTTCCCTCATTCGATATGTCAACTCATCAATAATTAAATAATCGCCGTTTTTAAAATTAGGATACATGCTAGAACCCTCCACGATAAATGGTTGAAAAAGAAAAGTCCGGATGATTAAAACCACCACCAAAGCAATAGCGGCGACTTCAATTGTATCCCAAATGGCTGCAAAAAATTTTCTCATAATAAAAATGATTTTTTATTATTATAATCAAATTCTTTAAAAAATCAAACAAAAAGAGGGCCTAAGCCCTCTTTAAAAATTATAAATAATTGATTAACGATTAATTCTCAAATCGATCTTAAATTGCCAGCTGATGGGACGCTTGCGGGAAATTCCAAAATACCATTGTTCGGGAATACTCAAATTTCCAAATTTTTTCCAACCATATTGATCTTTATCAATCCAGCAACCATTTACCAGAGTTTTTGCCTGAGAAGAAGTGGTGACTTCCATTAAATGATGAAAGTGTCCGATAACTTCAACATCAAAAGGAATTTCCATGCGGCGAGATTTCGATTGTCTGGTGATTCCATAATAAGGAATCCCCATCCAGCTATAGACAGTACTGCCGTGATGAAGCAAATATCTCCAGCCATAAATTTCTTCAACATAAAACCAAGAGTTTGGAACAACAACTTCTATTCTTTTTTGTTTTTCAAAAATCGTTTGGATGATTTTCCCTACTAAATAATCATAGTTATTGTAATCCCAATCAGTACCACCATCAAGATCAGCGATGCGGCCATGGTTGCCGCCAACAACAATAACTCTAATTTTAGGAAACAACTTCAGCAATTCCAAAATTATTTTTTTAAAATAAGAGACGAACTCAACAACTTGTAGAACTATACCTTGAGAAATAAACTTTTCCTGACCCTTAAAAATTATTTCATTTTCTACAAGATCACCCACACAAAAAAGATTCAGCTTTTCAAAAGTGTAACCGCCAAAGAGCAGCTTGTTGATTGTTTGAACAGCATCTAAAAGACGATTGCTTTCTTGAATAAAAATCTCCGGGCTATAAGTACATATTCTTCTTTCTTTTTGATAATCATAAAAATAATTCAGTTTGCCATAATGAATATCTGAGAGAACTAGAACTGCTTGTTCAACTAATTTGTGTCCATTTTTGATTTGCAGCTGTGGCAACTCAATCTTTGTTTTTTCCTTAGATAAAAGATCAAGAATCCTTTTCTCTAATTCATTCAATTCAAATAATTCTTCTTTATTCTTTTTCATTTTGATTCCTCCTTAAATCTTATTTTTAATTTTCAAAAATCCAATTTCTATTATAAAGATAAAAAAACCCCCTGTAAAGAGGGAGCAATAATAAGCTATTCTTATTTTTTATTTATTGATTTTCTCGATTAATGGCACAAAGACAAAACCAGGATATTCTTCGCTCTCAAAATCTTTTTCTGATTTTTTCGTAATTAGCCACAGGCTGTTTTTCATTGGCAAAACCATTTTTCCACCTACTTTAAGTTGTTCTTTGAACGCTTCGGGAATTTCTTGAGCTTCAGCTGAACATAAAATTCGATCAAAAGGCGCTTTTTCTTTTAGGCCATAAATTCCATTGCCACAATACATTTCAACAATGCCTTTGTTAATATAACTGTAGCGCATTACATTGGCTTTTCCAAATTCATAAAGTTCTGGAATAATTTCAATTCCGTAAACCTTTCCTTTTTCGCCTACTAATTCAGCTAATAAAGCCGTTGTCCAACCAGAACCAGAACCAACATCTAAAACAACATTACCCGGTTTAACATCTAAAAGTTCCAGCATAAAAGCAACGGTTAATGGTTGAGAAATTGTTTGTCCAAAACCAATTGCTAATGGCGCATTGAGATAGGCGTCATTTTTTAAATATTCAATGGTAAAATTCAAACGATCAACTTTTTTAAATGCTTCAATTACAGCCGGTGTTTTAAGAAATCCGTCTTTAATTAATTCTTCAATTAATTTATTCTTTTGGCTCTCCATACTCCTTTATTATTTTAACTCAACTAATAATTTTTTTAAACTTCAAGTTGTCTTTTTTATCATAAGGTCCAATAATGGCTAAATTCATTGATTTTGGCTGAAAAATTTCTTTAGCGAGTTTTTGAATAGCTAATTTATCCACAGCTTTAATTTTGCGGTAAATCGTATCTAAAGAGAAGGTCTTTTGATAAAAAAGATATTGAGAGCCATAGTAGAAAGCATAATCATTGGAAGTTTCAAGCCCTAGCGCCAATTTTCCAGTAATAAAATTTTTGGCTTTTTTTAATTCTTCATCACTTACGGGTTTCTCAATTAGATGATTTAATTCTTTTCTAATTTCTTTTAATGCCAGCTCTGTTTTATCTAATGCCAAACCAGAGCCAATGCCTAAAAATCCGTGATCCAAACTTAAATCAGTAAAAGAATGAATATAATATGCTGCACCCAATTCATCGCGAATTAATTGAAATAGTCTTGAACTCATTCCGCCGCCTAAAATTGTTGATAAAACCGAAAGAACATATCGTCTTTCATCAAAACAATTAAAAGTACGCGCTGCTAAAATTAAATGTGTTTGATCGGTTTTTTTATTTTGAATGAGAACTTGCGGCTCTTTTTGTTGAAAACGAGTTTTGAATTTTAGAGCACCCTTGCCCTTATTAATATTTTTCATCAATTCACAAACTCTTTTAACAACTTTATCTATTTCAAAATTGCCGGCAATAACAATTAAAGTTTTTTCGTTAGTATAGTGCTTTTTGTGATAATTAATAAAATCTTTTTGAGTGATACTTTTAATAAATTTTTCATAGCCAATAATTGGCCGGCCGGCTGCCTGTTTTGGATAAAGCAATTCAAAAATTAAATCTTCAATTTTTTCACTTGGTGTATCTTCATAAAAATGTTTTTCCTCCAAAATCACTCCTCTTTCTTTTTCAATTTCTTTCGGATCAAATAAAGAATTTAAATAAATATCAGAAACAATGTCTAAGATTTTATCAGTATGTTCCACGGCTGCTTTGGCAAAATAACCGGTATATTCTCGCGAAGTAAAGGCATTATAAATAGCGCCGATTGAGTCTAATTCAGTAGAAAGAATTTTTGGAGAAGGACGATTTTTTGTACCCTTAAAGCACATGTGCTCCAAAAAATGGGAAATTCCTGCTTCTTTTTCGGTTTCGTATTCTGATCCGGTTTTAACAAAAATCAAAAAAGTAACGCTTGTTGATTCTTTAAGCGGCGCTAACAAAAATTTTAATCCGGATTTTTTAAGAATTATCGGTTGGTTTTTAGATGAGTGCATTGGTTATTTCTCCTCTTCCCATTTATAAGCGACATCAGCTACAATTTTATATTCCACAATCTTTCCTTTTTCCAAAGCAACTGATTGATCAATAATTTTTACTCCTGTTAAATTGTATTTATCTTTTCCAACAAATTCAATAATGTTTTTCAAAGCATCATCAAAACTCTTTGGTGATGTGCCAATAATTTTTCTGAGTTTTATAATGGCCATATTAAATTTTGATTAATCGACCTTTTCCCGCGCTAAAAAGTACGGGAGGCAAAATTAAAATATTTCAAGTTTTTCTTTTAAATAATTAACGAGGTTTTCGATTTTAACTCTTTCTTGTTGTAAAGTGTCTCGATCGCGCACAGTGACTGTTTTATCCTCTAAGCTTTGGAAGTCAACCGTAACACAAAATGGCGTGCCAATTTCATCTTGACGACGATACCTGCGTCCGATTGAATCCACTTCATCGTATTGCGCAATAAAATGCAATTTTAATTTTTGATAAATTTCTTTTGCTAAAGAAACTAAATTCTCCTTATTTTTTAGCAATGGAAACACCGCTACTTTCACCGGCGCAATAAATGGATGGAATTTTAAAACCACTTCTACTTCTTTTTTTGCTTCAGTTGTTTGGCTGCGGCCGCCAACAACCTCCTCATAAGCATCAATTAGAAAAACTAAAGCGCTCCGATCCGCACCAGCCGAAGTTTCAATAATATAAGGAGTGAATTTTTCCTTGCTTTTTTCATCATAATAAACTAATTCGTGGCCAGAATACTTTGAATGATTAGACAAATCCCAATCGCCGCGATTATGAATACCTTCTATTTCTTTCCATCCAAATGGGAATTTATATTCAATATCTACAGCCGCTTTGGCATAATGAGCCAGCTCTTCTTTTGTTTGCTGATGAAGTCTTAAATTTTCTTTTTTAATGCCCAATGAAATATACCAATTTAACCGTTCATTCACCCAATAATTAAACCATTTATCTGCTTCGCTTGGATGAATAAAAAATTGCATCTCCATTTGTTCAAATTCTCTCATCCGATAAGTAAAATTCCCTGGATTAATTTCGTTGCGGAATGCCTTGCCAATTTGAGCAATTCCAAAAGGAATTTTCATCCGCATCGAATTCAAAACATTTTCATAATTCATATAAATACCCTGACAAGTTTCAGCGCGCAAATAAGTTATTGATGCTTCATCTTCAACTGGCCCTACAAAAGTTTTCATCATTAAATTGAATTTTCGTGGCGGCATTAATTCGCCTCCGCAATCCGGGCATTTATTATCAGTTACATTATCTTCGCGAAAACGATGGTGGCATTTGGTACATTCAACCAAAGGATCAGCAAAACCAGCAGATAAGTGTCCTGAGGCTTGCCAGATTTTTGGCGACATTAAAATAGCGCTATCAAGACCCACAATATTACTTTGCTTTTGAAGCATTTCTTTCCACCAAGCGCGTTTGATATTATTTTTTAATTCCACACCTAATGGGCCATAATCATAAGAACTTGAAAAACCGCCATAAATTTCTGAAGATGGAAAAATAAAACCACGGCGTTTTGCCAAACTAATAATTTTATCCATTAAATTATTTTCGTTCATCATAAAATAATTATAACTGATGTTTATTTTCTGACAATATTTTACATTTGAACTGTTCCTTCCCCCTGTTTAACAGTTGGGTCGGATTTTAGTTCCGAAGTTATTGGTCCCGCTGTTAAATTAATTGGTTGGCCCGTAAATTTATCTGTGGCAGTAAATGTAGTCGCTTCAAGTAATTTCATATAAGTGCCGAGTTGATTAATTGAGGGCGTGGCAGAAATTTGGAAAATTAATTCATAAGGCGGCATTAAAATTCCTGAAAAAGCCGGAATTTCTTTAATGCGCCAAACAAGCTCATTGGTTCGTTCATTAAATTCGGGTTTTAAATCACCGTAATTGCCAGCGATCGTGTTATTCCATTTCACACCTTGCGGCAAAACACTTTTAATGGTTATATCACTAATATCATTGTTGTAATTTAAGATTTTCCAATGAATCGTAAAATCAGTTGTTTTGCCCACTCTTAAAGGCAAACTGCCTTTGTTGACTATGCCTGAGTTAGCATCCCTAAATAAAGCATAATATTGAAAATCAACCCGGCCCATAATTTTAGTAGTTAGCTCAGCCACAGCCGTTGTTGATTTCAAACTGCTTTTAGGTGGAACAGTTGGTGATTCCATGCTGACTTTGACTTTCAGAGTTTGCTCTTTATCTTTAAAGCTTCTTGTTGGATAGTCAGAGGTGGTATAAATTTTAAAACTCACTGATCCTGACTTTCCTTTTTCAACAAGTTTTAATTCTGGCGTATTTCCGCCGTTCCAAATAATTTCTTTTTTCAAAGAATCAAAGTAACCATTAGTTGACAAACTCTGATAATTAAACATTGCACCTTCTAAATCAGCCCGAATAATCACCTCACTTAAGGCCAAGTCAGTATTGTTTTGATAATCAATGCGATATTCGAGTTGTTCTGAATTTCGGGCAATATAATCTTTGCTGTTATTAACATAAACAGCCAAATTCAAAGGCGTTTCTAAAATGCTTAGACTCGTTGTCTTTTTATCCAAGCTGATCACTTGTCCTTGAGTAATAAGATTTACATTCACGCCCATTTCGTAATAGCTTCCAACTTCTCCAATAATAATTCCGCGAATGTTAATTTCTCCGCTTTCATGCTCTTTTAAATTATTCCAAATCCAAACATTATTCCCATCAATTGGATTGATATCAGCGCCAGTAAAATTAAAACCTAAAGGATAAAAAAGTTGAATGCGCAGTTCGGGAATGGGCTGATTAGAATTATTGGTGAATTTAACTTTGACTGAAAATTCCTCTCCGCTAACAATTTTTTCTGGCGCAGAAAGAGAATAATCAATAATAGGACCACCTATTGTTATTGTTTGAATTTTTGATTTTTCAAAACGGCCATTAAAGCCAACAATATTATATTGAAGTGTGGCTTTAATAGTATCAACTCTATTAGCGGTTCCCATTGCTACTAAATAAAGTCTTTCGATATTATTACTCCCAGTTCCTAAATCGCCCAATTCTTTTCTAATAATTTTGGTATTTTCCTGATCGCCTAAAATTTTGATATTATCAGGCAATTCCACAATGAGCGTTGTATTTTGCAAAAGATTGGCAGAATCATTGCTATAAACTACATCCAAAGGAAAAGCCTGGCCCAATAAAACATTATCTGTGCTATTGATGCTAATTTGAATACCGGTTTTTTGAGTAGAAAGTTTATGGGCCAATAAATAACCTTCAGAGATTAATCCCAGAAGTAGAATGCCAATAATAATATAATAAATTATCGAGGATCTTCGGGATTTTTGATAAAAATTAATAGGCGGCCTTTTTGGTGACTCTTCTTTTTTAATAAATTTTGGTGGTTCGGTTTCTTCTGGTTTTTCTGGTTTTAAAGAGGCTGGTGGTTCAAAAAAAGAAGTCTCTTCTTCTGACTCCAAAGGACTTTCTTCTTTCATTTTGTATAGTCGCTCTTCAATATCTTTTAAAGCCATAGTTTAAATGATAATTTTTTGCTTTATTTCGTTTTCTATTTTATTATAATCTATTTTTTCTAATTTTGATAGTTCAAATTTTTCAAGAATGTTTTGAGGATTTTCTGATTCCAATAGTTTTATTAAGAAAACAGTTTGTTGGCTAAAATGGCGGTTAATTTCCTCAAAATCAGGCATCATACCCAAAGCTTTTGTTAAATTAAATAAAAATTCTAAATTAAAAAGCTTCATCAAAATTAGCATTTTTTGCCCTTCCATTTGACTTAATTTTTCAGAATTTAGGTTGTTGAGATAATTATTGAGCAATTGCCAGATTAATTCGTCCTTTTCATTAGCCACAATTGCTTGATTAAAAAGTTTGAGCATCTTTAAGGCATTTTCTAATAACAAATAATTTTTTCGGATGCGGTAAAAATTATTGATTGTTAAAACGCTCGTTAAATGTTTATTATTGGCAGCAATAATTGTTGCTTCAATTAAATTAAGTGGTTCCAAATGGGCATTTAATTTTGCCGTTATTTTTTTAGCGCCTTTAGCAATTAATTCGATTTTTCCCAAATTTTCGGTATACAAAATAACATTGGCATCAGCTTCATTAATTGTGTCTTTATCCAAAACAATTGCTTGAGTATTATATTCAAACATTAATTTTTATTATAATTTAAAGCCAGCTAATTTGCAAAAATTGAGTTTTTAGATTATAATAGAAACATTAAAAATCATTTTGGAAGGGTGGCCGAGTGGTTTAAGGCAAAGGTTTGCTAAACCTTGGCGCTGATAAGGCGCCTCGTGGGTTCGAATCCCACCCCTTCCGCAGCGAACAAAAAGAGCGAAGGAGGGGGAGCAAACCAACTGCTTGGTTTGCGATGGGATTCGAAGCTCGGAGCGATGCGCGAGTTTGCCCAAAGGGCAAGGCGAGCGCCGCGAGAGCCGGCTCAACAGAAATTTCCGTCAGGAAATTTACTGTTGAGGAATCCCACCCCTTCCGCAGCGAACAAAAAGAGCGAAGGAGGGGGAGCAAACCAACTGCTTGGTTTGCGATGGGATTCGAAGCTCGGAGCGATGCGCGAGTTTGCCCAAAGGGCAAGGCGAGCGCCG